>Ga0065711_1027759_pt1 | contig 46165 bp, 20 predicted proteins | sample Hoacrofraction12_FD_59098 | JGI IMG/M metagenome (GOLD analysis project Ga0065711, IMG submission 59098) | Hoatzin crop microbial communities from Cojedes, Venezuela - Epithelial fraction 12 v2 (version 2) | ecosystem: Host-associated > Birds > Digestive system > Esophagus > Crop | place... | reverse complement strand
CGCGCGCTGCGTCGCGCCGGGCCCGCTCAGCGCGCGCGCCGGGGGGCTCAGGCCGGATCTGTCCGCTCCAGCGCACAAACTTATGAGCAGTGGGAGAATTAGCGTCCTGAAAACCTACAGAATTCTTCTGTTTGGGGTTTTGATATGGAGTCATTCCCTCCCTAGTGTGCCTGAGCAACCGGTCAGACCTCTGTGCCCTAAAGAGGAAGAGGAAAAACGAAGGCCGCCATTGTACGTGGCTCTTGGCAGCCCTGCGTTTAGGTGCGGCTGCCTGCGTGTTCTGTCTCCCTCCTTCCACCCAGATGACAAGTCTCCCTGAATGGTTGTGGTATGGTGGCAGGTTTTCCCTTTTCACCCGAGATATGCACCGAAGGAAGAACGAACAAACAGGTGAAAGAGAGAGCCGCTTCCAGAGTTTTGTGTGGGTGGAACATTCTGGGCCCCAGCGTTCCACAGAGGTGGTACCAAAAGTGAAGCTTCCCGATTCCCACCAGTCCCAGTGGTCTTGGGTAGGCAGAGGGAGGGAGATGTGCCAAGAGCAGGAAGGAAACGTGCCACAGAGGGACGGGCTGCTGTGGCACAGCATGATTTTGCTGCTTCAGTCTGTGCCTGTGCTGGAAGTGCTTTGGGGGTCGAGGTCTCTGGTGTGCAGAGCCCCTTCATGTGTGAGGCTTGGCCTCTTTCTGTCACTGCCAGTGCTTCAGCAAGGATTTCTGGCAGGTTTGACACTGCAGAAGCAAGGAGAAACTGTAGAAGCTACTGGTGTAAGAACTATTTTAGAAACCAGACAGTGACTCTAAGACTGTTGGCTAGATTCCTTCTTGTGCTGAACATGTAACCAGCATAGATACTCAGCTATGGAGTCACCACGTACCTTGAACCTGGAGGACCTGAGATATATCAAACCCTTGGCTGATTCTGACGATAATCATACCGAGCTCAAAATCAAAAGCATCACTGAAAAGAAAGGAAAAGAGGAATAAATATCCTTTTGCATCTTGCATGTCAATGAGGAAAGCTACTTTGAGAAGATCAGTAAAAGAGTTAGTCCTCACAAGGAGGCATTACTGACGTGCTAGGCTGCTCTAGGTAAAATTGCAGAAGGAATTGCCCCAGATTAAGCAAAGTACTATCAACTTTCTTTCCTCATTTAAAAAAGATAGTATCATTGGGCTTTGGAACAGATAGGCTAGTCCTGAAATGGGCCTTTCTGACCACACTTTTTAGGAACTAGGTTGCCATTGGGTAATTTTTTTTCTCCCTTCTCTGAGGAAATAACAAAGCTGGGGTGGGTTTTGTTATTCTTTAACTCACTTCGGCTTTACGGGTGAATTTAGAGCAAGAATCTGAGAAGCCTGTTTCTAAATGACTGTTTCCTAGCTAAATCCCAACCCGCAGAGCTGCTGAGATTTGAAGCAAGGCTTTTGCTCTGTCTCCTAGGATTAAAAGAAGAATTCCATGATGTTCTCTTATTCCCTAAGTGTACACATTAGGATTGTTTTTCTCTGAGCTCCTGCCCACTAGAAATGGGAAAATACAGTTCTGCCAAAGCACTGCTGACAGCAGTGCAGCTTCTTTATGTAGCATTGTCAAGCGACATCAGCTCTGATGGTGCCAGATGTTTGCTAAGCAGATCGTGTTGGGTGTGTGAAGGCAAAGAGCCTTTTTTAATGGGCAGAAACTTCTGTTACAGAGCTAGCATGTGTGAACCCAGATTTGTAGGTATTTTCTTATATTGTTTCTACACATCAAATTCTGTATGGAAATGCTATATTAATCTAGTCCGAGAAGTAAAAAAGGAGAAGCTGAACTGTGACTTACTGTATAACACCCACATAGTTTTCAACTTGTGCGGCAGTGGCATTTCTCCAGTCCTTCTTAAATCCAATCACCAAGGTATTTGGTTTCATTCTACCCAAGCCTGAGGCCTAACAATATTAAAATACTGCTTGAGAAGGTACACACACACACACACTTTTACTGTAAATGAAAAGTAATGGCAAAAGATAGCTGAAGTAATGTTCTGGAGCCACTTAAAACTAGATTGCATTTCATGAATGTCCTTCATGCTCCTACCCATGCAGAAAGCAGAAAGATTAGCTCTAAATCATTCCAACTATAAATGATTTTAGATGACAGAAATGTAGTTTTGCTAAATTAGCATTCATTTGCATTTCTTCTGACATGCTCTCATTAAAATGGTTCAGTAACTTGGAATCAAGAGAGAGTTCAAGCACTGTTTGTATGCTCGTTCTAACATAATAGCATAAAGCTTTTATCAGATTTGAAATACTCAATAGACGGACTGGGTCTGAAGTCTCTTAAAACACCTCAGATATGCAGAGAAGGCATATACTCTCAAGAACAATTTTTTTCGCCTTGAACTTGGAAACTGTTGCTGCTCTGTTTGCTGTATTCTTTCCAAAAGATTATCCAAAATTAGCTGACCATACTTTATAGATAAAATTACAGTTTATAAACAGGAAGAACAAATGGTTTGCCAAGATATTAGATTGCCTCCAAAACTGCCTGGATGCTAAAATCTGAACAAGTAAAGGTTGTCAGATCTAGATTCAGCTAAGCCTAATTTTTACAGAAATTTAAATACCCAATATGTTGGTAACCTTCGGGAGGGGACCCACAAATACAGCAGCTTGTCAAGTTGTTACACTTGCCAGTTTTTACTACTAGCAAAAAGAAAACAGATAAAAACTGCTGGAACCTTGGCGAGTTTTAGTGCAGAAGTATCAGTGCTACTCAAAATTTACATTGAAACTGGCAAAGCAATGCAGATGTCCTTAGGTTACATTAATGATGATATGGTTATCCTTCTGTTTGCTGGAAGGGAATTATTTGTGGTCCAGTAGTTGACTTTGGCAATAGTGTTTAAGTAGTCATGGAAAGGAACAGATCATCAGACTGTGACTGTTCTAAAAAACATCAGAAGGATCTCCTACTGAGACAATGTTTGAACCTAAGATGAAGTGAGCTTGTGAGGCTTTGATAGAACAAAGCGATCTTTATTAATAATATTTCATCTTATTCAATTGTACTGTCCATTCAGCAAGTGTACAAAGAGCCCTGGTAGGTTCCTGGCGGGTGACTGTTACCCAGAGTATTTTAGCCGATTCCCTACTGTCTTAGTTAGCACTGATGTCTTTTCAGCAATGTATTTTGTGCAAAGGATGGGAATTTTCTCTACATTTTGTCTCAATACCTGTGTGTTTAAATATTCATGAAAGTGAGAGAGAGAGGGAGGTGGGAAATATGAAAACAGCGCGTCTGTGCCTTCATTAAGACCATTTTAAATGGACTTGGAAATGATCTGCTCTATTCTTAGAGTAATAGAAAAATATTGCAGGCTCTTTTATTTAGATGACATTCTGTGTTTGCAGAAAATGTATATTACACATTTTCAGTTTTCAATGAATGCAAAAACATTTTTGGATATTTAATATGCTGCATAATACCAGACAATAGAATTGAGGTATATCAAGTGCGGGCTGCATAGACATTCATATGTTGCCCTGTAGATTCCTCCCTTTTCTTATAATAGTGTCTTGTTCATTTGGGAGAGAATCGGTCTGCTTTATCTCGTAATTCCATAGCCCAGAACTAGATCTCTTTGTGAAATAACATGTAATATAATATACATGTACCCCCAGAATGCCCTTTCTGTTTATAACATTATGTATATATACACAGGACTGCTTAACAGGCAAACAGCAATGCTTGACACAAAGGGATGCTTTGATGTAACATTCTTTTATGTGTTTTGTAAACAAAAAGCTACCTGAAGTAGACTTTTGACTCCATCTCTGAAGCTCTCAGCTGCCACTGCTGCATAAAAGGCTTTTCTTTTGTTCTTTGTGAGCCAGGCCTGCTTTTTTGCCATACCGCTGTTCATCTCCTTAACACACAGCTTGCGTGGTCCCTGCATGATACAATAAAATATTATTAAGAAGGCTTTGCATTATACCTCACACAGAGATTTTGAAGGAGTTACCTAGTCTGCTGTGAGAGCAAATGGAGAGTCAGAAAAACACATTTCCAAAAAGGGTCCACAGAGATTCAGCCATTTGAAAAGAACCATGCTGCTAACGTAATTCACATTCTGTTCCAGAGGGCTGAGGCTGTTAATGCTGCTTAAACATAGTGATTCTGACAGAAGGAAGGACTATGATGGGTTGTAACATCTTAGAGAAACATCTAAGGTATGATGAAGCATCTCGGAGTGAATGAAGTCCCTCCCTGACTTGACTACGTAAACAAGTCTCCGCAGACCTAAATATACGTGGTTAAGCTCGTATCTACAAATAGTAAGAGAAAAGGGTGGTTGCCATACAATTAAAGATGCAAATGCCTTTGTCACCAGGTTCTTCCAGTGGTCATGGGTAATTTAATTATTCCGTGTGCATATCCAAGTCATAAGACAAGATACACTGACTTGACAGCAGAGAATGGGCTAGCAGTGGGTCTCCAAAAGATTAGGCCCAGGGAAGACATCAAGTCTGCAAGCACGCGCTTTAGAAAGATAAAGGTAAGTTTGGGAAGTGTGTATCTGGGTTTTAATGGATTTTAAAAATCTGTGCTCTTGAGTTCAAGGTTTGCTAGGCTTTGTTTATTCCCTTTCATGTTGTCTCTAGGAAGCTGAGTTGGTACTCCAGATCTTCTGCAGTGAAGATGGAACTCTGAGAGGGACACTGAAGGGTCTTAAATACTGGTTTTAGTGTTATCAGGCTGGACAGGTAGTCTTCACTTTCCAAGGCAGAATAGGAGAGCAGAGTTGTAAACTGTGGGAGAATGTCCAGCAACATCAGAGACAGAAGCAGTAATTAGACACACCAGAAGGTTACAGCTGGCTTGGAAGCACTCAGAATTCAGTGAGTATTTCCATGTGCCTGTCTTGGGAAGTGGTACCAGTTTAGTTTGTTATAAACAGATAGTTTTGAACTTTAGTTTGCTGCAGAGTTTCGTTTTAGTGCAGAAGTCATTCCTTTGCGCTTTTTAAAATTTCTAATGTTTTGAGGATGCTGTCAAGTTGCAATTTTGGTTCCAACAGAACAGATAAATAAAAAAATCAGTAGAAGTTTCCTATAATATAAAACTAGGAATGCTAGGTAAACTCATGCTCAGGAGATTGTATTTCAAAATTCACATTTGGAGCTTTCGCATTTAACAGAAGTTAGTGTATGGTAGCTTCTGCTAAGCTAGGAAACCGGTTTAAATAGAGCTGAGGGGGATTTAGGGGTGTTTTTCTCCATAGCAAATACTGTAAGCTCAAAATTTATTTCCCATTCAAGAACAGTGTAAAACCCAAACTGTAAGAAATTCTCTCCTAAATGAAATGTATGGGAAGGATCACTTAATTAAAAATGAATTTCTAAAAGGTGATTTTGAATGTAAACCCGAACTGTCCTTCTTTCAAAACTTTTCAGCCTTACTGAAACTATTTTTTTTCCTTCCTGAAAGAAAGTGGGATGTACTATACATTTGTATAGATGTAGAAATAAATGGAATACATTTACATTCAGTGAATTGGCATTGGCTGCTAGAAAAGAAGGCAAGGCCTTCAAAATAAACTTTCCAGCTAATTCCATTTAAGAAAACAGAAAAGAGCGTTGAGAAAGAAGCTGTGAAATGACCTGGCAAATTTCATGTGTCATGATTTTATCTGTGCCTTTTTCATTGGTATTTTATATATTTACATAAAAAAGTGAGTTTTGACCTGAGTCAAAAAGTAGGCTGGCTTGATGCTTGCTCAGGTGTTGTCCCTCTTGTATGTTTCTGAACTTCTTATGGCTATTTGGGAAGTATAAAGGGAAGGACAGGGGAGTCCATGTGATCTTCCTTTAATGAGATCATGCTATATTCTTGGGCGATATTAAATTCACTGGCATTTGTTTGGATTTAATGGGTGTAACTTAAGAGAAGTTTGATCCTGGCTGTTGGAAGAGTAGTGTGAAGAGCTGGGATGAAGAAGTTGAACAATAAGGTTGAAGTTCCTTTGTGGGTAAAGAGGGGAGGAAGAAAAAGCCTTACCCTTCTTCCCAGTCTCTTTAAGGAGAGTACCTGAAGATAGTTTCACAATTGGCTTGCACAATATGTTTCTGCTGGCCAAGGGGACAGTCCCACCCTGCTATCAGATAATAGCCTATCTCTGTCCTTCCCTACTCCTTGTTAGTATCAGTGTTAATGTTTGTGCAATTGTACAAGGAGTCCGGTGAATTTGCAGACTGAAGACTAATCTTGCAAAAATACTTTACGTGAAGGCAGGGAGTAAAAGCAGAATAGCCCTTTTTACTAGAAACTCAGATTGTTCAAGTCAATGTGCAGCCACAACCTCAGAGACAAATAACTTTTAAATCATCTTTGTGTTCAGTTGCTGGTTTTATTTTACTGATCTCTGAACTATCTATCACCATGTTCCTGGAAGTTTCTTGCTGCCCTTTGGGAAAAAGGAATGGAAGATATTCTCTCTGGCATGGTGTCTCAAAACTTTGTGCATAGCTAGCAGCGTATCAGCTTTTGAGGCAAAATATGCTGGGTGTTACGTTTATGGCTACATAGTCGTGCTGTATTTGTTATGATATATATTTTAGGCTGCTCTTCAGCATTATCCCTGGGAATTTTTATCATCCGCATTTTACTGCAATTTTGCAAATCACAAAGGTTGATTTATTACCAATCAAATTAAATTTAGCTTCAGTTGTTGAAGAAATAGTAATTTAAAAAAACAATGAAAATGCTTACACTAGCAAAATAGACTTAGTTTTTTGTAGAGATGGGAATGAAATCTCACTCCTCTGCAGAAAGTACTAATATTAGACAAATATGCTTAAGAATTCAGAAAAGTTGCTGAAACTCAACTCTAGGAAGCTGCATAGTCTAAGGATCTTGCTGGCATTGATTCTACGCTTACTGAATGCAGTGGGAAAACTAACAACAATTACAGTAGAGAAGAATTAGGACCTTTCACTCTTTATAGATTCATTTGGTTTGGGAAGAATCACGTGTAGATCTGCTGTACTCCCTTTCTGCAGCGTGGCAGCATCAAATGAATTATTCCTGCACTCCTGTAGAAGAATAAGTTATCTTGCCTGGAATGACTCTATTAGTTAGATTTTGGAACCACATTTGGTGCCATGAGCTGTTTTTTTTTCCTCTCAAAATTAAAAGGTTGTTGTAATATTTAAAATACATTTTCTCCTCCATACTACAAACCCATCTATTTTTGTTCAGTCCTAATGAGAGACTAGATCCTCATCCTTTGATACATAATTTCCTATGTATTTATAACTAGAAATATACTTTGCTCCTCTCTTTAGATTTCAGAAGTTCATGTTTATCCTCAAGATTAGCATTGTTATAATTTTGGAGAAACCACTGCAAAGAGAGCTGAATTACTTGCCAAACCCCAACACTGCAAATCAATGACAAAGTTGAAAGTAGAGCCTGGGTAGTTTGACTCTTCCACTATAATCCTTCAAGTTTTGGTTTGTTGGTTTTATGGTTGGTTTTGGTTTTGGTTGTTTTTCTTTAAAGCCTTGCTGTGTCCGTTTGAAAAAAAAAAAAAAAACAACCAACCAAAAACCAAAACATCTTTCCTTGTAATGCTTTACTTTTTTCAAATCGGTTTTTGGTCCATCTACTATTAACTCTGAAATGCATCTCAATGAGGCATTTACCAGCAGGCTCTGTATCAGCCGATAGCTTTCTTGTCAAGACTTATGACAAAATTCATTCTCGGTGCAAATCTCTTTCATGGTCGGCATAGATGCCCATCAGCACCAATGGGGACATTATGTGCCGAGTGAGAGGGGTGAATTTTCAGATGTATATGAGTTGACCTTACCGTGTACACTTCACAACAGATGCACAGCCCGTTGTTCTTTGTGAAAGTATGCGTGATGTCTAGCAGAGCAGGCCTGATCATAGGAGCTCCTGTTAATGCTATACACTGGGGTCTGTCAGGAGGAAAAAAGAGGTTGTATTTAACTGGATGATGTACTTGCTCAGAATAAGGCATTCTACTGTTCACTGGAAATCTTACCTGAAGTTTTTCACATGGTCTTCCACTGTAGTTAATGCCAGGGCACTGTCTAAGGCATTAACATAATAAAGAGCCTGTGTAGAAGAGCCCCAGTTTACTTCTGCATATAAGAAAGATAAATAATGCACATTACACCATGGGCTTTTCCCTATGTTCTATTGCAAAGGTTAACAGTCATGTTATCTATGAGTCAAAGCAGGGTATATTCTCTCATCCTTCCTAGATACAGAGATATCCTTCTTTGTGCAAGAAGTTTTGCTTGTGTGATGCAGAAACAAACATGCAAATAAATAGTCTCATTCTTTATATAAAAATTGTAAGGAATGTTCTTCTGCTGCTTAAAAACTCTTTTCTTCTCTGTTCCATTAACTTTGTATCCTTCTCCTATGCATAAAATGGACAGCCCTGAATCATGTATTTGGTGTGGAATTTCAGGGAGTTCAAATTAAACCGTTAGGAAGGAACATAGCTCAGATTAGCTCTGTTCTACTATGTCGGTGCAAAATTACTCTCCAAAACCAATTTGGCGTATACATCTCTTCTCATTACTGTGCAGCTGTTTGGTGCATGGAGACAAATAAGAAATAGCTTTCCACACTTTGAGATTTACATGAATGCGGATCAAGTCCTGTTATGCCAAGATACAAAGGTAATACTTAGTGCAACAAAGTGGAGTTTTGTGTAGAGGTGGTTTTTCTAAGGAATGTTAGTCTCTTCTCAACCCTTCAGTTGCTGGTAAATAAGTGCTGAACAAAAGTCACTCTCTTAAGAGACCAAGAGATACATAGCTTTTGTACAGTGTCTTAAGTGAATTTAACCAAGCCTTAAGCTTATACTTTGCAGTGAGGACACTGGCAATATACTAGGAAAGGGCAGAAATCCTCAAATGCTTTTGACAACTGTCTTGACAGGTGCGTTCTCCTACAGCTTCTGATATTTACAGGAAGAGAACCACAGGACACACAACAGTGCAGCAGTCTACACAGAAAAGAACATAGGCTCAGACCAGGTGTTGCTATACTAAGCTAGCTGCAATGAAAGCACATCTTCTGCCGGGAAACTTGCTTTTTTATTTTTATATTTTTTTTTCTACTGCAGAAGTATTTCAGGTGGTTAGCACTGAAATCTGGACCTGGGTTAGTTTTCCCTGGATGTGAATAATCAGGCTGTCTAGTCTCATACTAGTGCTGTATTGTATTAGCACAAAGATTTCTGAGGACATCTCCTGTGGTTTGCTGAGCTACTAAGCACTTTTTTTGCACAGTAAGTGCGCCCATCTTTCTTGATTTGCTGAGGAATTGTAGGGAAGTACTAGGGGATGATCAGTTCATGAGTAATTCAGCTTGCGTTTTTGTTGCATAATGGGCAGCAGGTTTACATTTTGAGTGAGGACCCCAGATGAGTCAGCTAAGAGCACAGCAAAATTCAGGTAGGATTTAGAAAGAAATTGAGTGATACTCAAGTAAAAGCCCAAATGTAGTAAAGATGTGGTGGGAGTAAACTGGTGTGCTGGAATGTTTGCACAAAGCCCTGAACTGTACTTGAAATGCTTGTTAAACAGGCAAAAATTCACCAGACTATCATCTTCATCTGTCTTATATAAAGAGGGATTTAATGGGATGCTCCAAACTTTCCACTGAAGAAAGGTGCCAGAGAAAAATAATGCCTAATTCTCTAAGTAGAATTAATTCCTGTAAAATTCAGTCTGACTGCATAACATATACACAAAATAATTGTTTTGTGGCCTTACCTGGTTTCTTATATGTTACATAAATATACAGAAAGAGCTCGATGGCATAAGTGATGAGAGCTGCCCACCAGTTGATGACAAACATGACACCACAGCACAACAGGGCTCCAAAAAGTGACACCCACATGTTATAATATCTGAATGCAGGTCTCCAACCTGTTTAAAGAGAATTGAGGAAATTGGAAGAGCATAAAACATAATGATCAAACAGCAAACCACTGATTTTACCCATACAAACCCATGTCCAATTTGTTTCAGGCTCTGTCAGAAGGAGTGGAAGTGATATGCACAAATTCTCAAGTATCATGAGTATCAACAAATACCTTCAGGTGTTGGCTGATGTAGATTTCTATATGTACAGAGTGTTGGGTCTTAAAAGCCTTTTACTACAAACCCTTTCCTACTGCTTTGTCCAGCCTGGCTTTGAGTCGCCATTCTGTTCATATGTATATTTGCCAAATTAAAGCTCCCTGTTTCAGAACTGAAAATAGATTTTCCTGTAACTCCAGGTAATTGGCTATTGTGTTGTTTTGATGCATATGCATGGAACTTATTAATGGAAGCTAAACACTTGCTGAAGGTGAGTTTATCCCAATACTGTAAATGCACCTGTCTTAAACTTGGAAATTGAATGGCCTCACTGCAGAAAAATAAAATCATTTGCAATTGACTTTAAAAAGATATTATTCCTGCTGCTCTTCAGCTGCAGTACTGAATCCATCTCCTGCTAGCAATTAAAATGATGAGGCAAGCAGTGAGCCTCCATGGTTTGTAGGTCTCTGCCAGGTGTTCTACAGAGCAGACTCTTTGGAGAGGGGAAAAAAGACAGAAGATTCAAGAAGACCCTGAGCAACCCTATCTTGGATCATGTTTGTAATGAGGGAAAGGGAAGGTCGTGCTGTGAAGAAATTTGCTGTCCTGCAGCCTTGCAATTATTATAATCTATCGCTGTGTATTGGCAGAAATTAACTGGAGGAAATGAGAAAAGAAAAATGCTGCAGTGTTGTCTGAAATGTTAAGTAGTGGCAGAGTACAGTCAGATGCACACATATGAGGTCTATAGAGGTAATTTTTACTCAGCCCAAAGGCTGTGTAGAGCAGATCTGCATTTGTTCAGCTGCACAGGTAATTAGCAGAAGTGCTCATCTTTTCTACCCTTTGAACAAATGGCACCATGCAGATCTATAGGAAGGAAGTTGATGTAGGCATTTATGTCACTACTGCAGTTTCATCACACTGGAAATCAAAAATGTATTCTGTGCTCCTTGAATTGAATAATTGATTCACAGCAGCAGGAAATTGTCTTTCCTGTGTGCCAAAACCAGTGTTGCTCAGCTAATTGACTTTAGTCCTCTAAGGTGTCACCCCTTCATTCGTGAAGATGATCAGAATTATTCTGCTGTGGCAATGCACAAGCCTGGAAGCCGGTATGTTCCTTTGCTGCACAAGTATAGAGGGGGGCTTTCAAGTTACCCCTCATTGTGCTTCACCTCACAATTCTGCTACTAGCCTCTGCAGAGCTGTGCTGATGCTGTTTGGTGGACCTGTTCTCGTTCTACATGTTCCTTTCCCAGCAGTATCATTTCTAGCGCAATTACTGTTCTTAGGAACTTCCCTGTAAATATCACTGTCAATTTGGAGGAGAAAGGCATAACGCTTCCCCACTATACCTTGCTTACTTTATGTGGCTAGAGCTGGCATAGATTTTTATCCACTCATGTTGTGTGATAGTGAGGGGAAAAAAACACCCTGAGGAGGACCTTTTCTGCTCCAGTGGGATCCACTAAAGTCTTCTTCATCCCATACAACTATAGCGAATGTAAGAACTAGAGCCATTATTTTTATGTTTGGAGATAAATAAAATGTCATCATACTCAATGAGAGCAGTAAAACCTCAGATTCCATAGCTTAGACATTTTACAGATACTGCAGCTTTCTCTGACATAGAGTCAAAAATTTGCAGAGATCAGACTATGGAGCCCACATTTAAATAGCTGGTGAATGCAGACTCACCTGGAGACTTCGCATATGAGGCATGAAAGCAGGAGAAATTAATCAAAGCGTATGAAGCCAGGAAGAAATTGGAGATGATGGGAGCAATGGTATTCAGTTCAGCTGCAAGACACACACACAAGTCAGACCAATACGCACCAACTTCCTAGACTGCTGGACAGCTTTTTCCTGATGATGCATCAGGACACTGTCTGAATTTGTCATCCAGAGAGAGCTTCGATGTTTTCCTGTGGTACTAATTTAAGGCCACCTTAATATACCTTCGTTCATATTAAGTAGTGTCTGCTGATGCTGATTTTAATAGCATCATGTGCTATGCAAGGTTATACTTGATACTCTGATTCTACAGACTGGCTCGTAATGATGTAGATCTGGTGTAAATTTCAGAATTTTAAATACGTAGTTGAGAGGACAGGTGTGTTTCACAAGACTTGCAGTTAAAACTTACTGTTTTGCTTTTGAAATGACAATCTGAATTCTCTCTGCTAAACTTCCCATTTACCTGGTGTCACAGAGTTTGAATTTTAAATCTTGGAAACACTTGTTTAAAAATCCCCACACCTCTAAATACGTTAAAAAATATAGTAGATTAGATATGGGATTTTCTACCATCAATGCTGGCAAACTGGGATTTGCTTTGGAGCTGACTGTGGGGAAGGCTTGGCGCAGTAGGCTTCCTAATTATCTCAGAATTACCTCAGAGCTATGTGCAATATAAATTGGAAAACCATTTTTGAAGTTGGTGACTCTGCCTGATTTGATACAGTTCTAAGCACTGTCCTCTTCCAGTGGGGTGAACAGGAGTTGCACCTACTCCCTGTCTTTGGAAGTGAGGCTGTGGTGACACCGAGATGTTACTAGAGTCCCTGTTTGTTTCTTTTTGCCTTCTTTAAGAATAATGGAATTGCTACCAGGGCTTGGAGTGTGCTTGGGCTTAAGTTACAGCTTACATGACTAGAAATTTTTCTAACCATAGCTAATCACTGTATTAAAATACTAGTTTATAGAATTTCAGAACGTGAGATTATAGCAGTTGTGTAACGATATACAAACCAATCAGAATGAATGCCATAGCAATCACAAAAGTGAGAATATATCCCCTGATGGGCTCGTTGTTTTTTCCATATCCCTTGGCAAAGAAGTGGAGCCCTTTGTAGACGTTGTCCTTGCAAAGAGCCTGGTAGACAAATCAGAACGTAATTCTGTAAAGTAGTGCTTTCTTGAATCAGAAGTTGTTCACTGTCTGTGAGTTACAGCTTGCTAGGCTTTTGCTAAACAAAAATGAAATCTATCTTAGTACTTCAAGTACATCTACTGCTACAGCATGTAAACATTCAAATAAGGTGATAAGCCAATATTGTACTGTATTGTTATATAGTGGGAAAACAGAATCACAGGCATTTAATACTTATTTAACGGTTAAAAAAATATTAACTGAAGAGCTAAATAGAGTCTGAATTGGAGGAAACTGAAGCACAAATCAGTGGCTTGGTATAAGTTGTAGAGGTTATCTTTCTGTCCCATGCCCTCTGTTCCCATTCTGTCCACGCTGCTGCTGCCCAGACAGCTTCTGGACAGCCTGCTTGAGCACACCTGCCAGCACCTGCATCTTACCGGCCTGAGGGCCCCTTCCTACTCCTGACACTCCTGTGCTTATGGAATGGCTTTCTCTGGGAAGATAGAAGTGGTCCTGAAAGTAGCCTTGAAGCTATCTATAACAAGCACATGTGTATCCCCCACTCCCACAGCAATGCTGAGCTCTGACCAAAGGAACATTACCACTGTCGTACGAGAGTGATAAGACCTGCCTGTTTCTGTTGAAAAACATTCTACATACTGTTTTCCCTGCCTCTTCCTCCCGCATGTGTCAGTGTTGTTTAAATATATGTCACATTTGGCACATAGGGTTCAACTAAATTTTATATGTTTGAAGTAAAACAGTATAAGGAAGTGGATAGTTTAATTTTACCTGGAAAACTTTGGGTGCACTGACAAGAGATGCTAGAGCTGATGACAGAGTAGCAGAAAAGATGCCAGCTGTGATGAGAGGACCAAAGCCAGACACCATGCTCATCACCTTTAGAAAAAAAAGAATGAGAAAAGAATAATCAGGCTTGCATTTGGGTACTTTTTGATCACAGACCCGTTTAAGTGCTATGTTTCTATATGTCTCTGCTTTTCACAGTTTAAAATTCAATATACTACCAACCAACTGTGAAGTAGGGAAATACTATTATTCCTGTTTTAGTAAAAAGCAACGGAGGCATAGCCAAATTTTTATACAAGTATGCAGCTGTCTGCTGAGGCAGATGAGTACTCCATGAGATTTTTTCACCTCTTTTACTAACTGGTTGCTATAAGTAACAGCCTCTATTTGATGGGTAAATTGTCAGCTTGTAGCAAGAAGGGAAAATGGAAATGGCAGGAAAAAGCACCAAAGTATGACATGTGATTGGAAGCACTTTGGTTTGGTTTGGGGTTTTTTTTCTTGATTATTTAATATGGCTAAAAAGGAGAGAAATTGCCTGACTGTGCTGGTGTAACAGCAGGGCTGCAAACAGTAATGCTGGTCACAGTCGGTTCTCAGCCCTCCCAGAGTGGCTGCACTGGCCGCTGCGACCACTGAAGCAAAGGGGTTGTTGAGAAGCACTGGACAAGGAAGCTAAAAGATGAAGTGGACAGATGCTCTTTGTTGTGTAGGCAGTACTCCAGGAAAGAAACCAGTTAATCCTGGAGATTTGTCAAATGAAGATGTATTTTTTTCTGACTTCAGTCTGGCAAAGATAAATGCAAGAAGTGAAGCTCTGGTTATGGCTTTAGGGAGGTCACCGATTTTAAGGATTGCCCTGGGTCTAGGCAGCTGCGGTGGGAGTGAGGATGGCAAATGATCAAGAAAGGAAGGAAAAGTAGTCTGTGACAGAGAGGGCATATCCCTTTTAAGGTGATTACCCAGCCCTGTCATTTAGCAGAGCCAGCTGGGAAAAAAGCAAGGGACTTTGAAAGCTACAAATGGCTTGTTGTAAAGCAAGTGTGGGTGGGTGGTGAGCTCCTCTCGCGGCCGTGAAGCAGAGGGCCTGAACAGACATCTGGGAGCTGTGGTTGTCAGGCTGAGAAGAACTGCTTTACTTTCATGCTTTGCCTAAGCTTTATTTTGAAGAATAAAAGTGGCAGTCTGTCTCTCTCTGGCCGAGGAGAAAGACCTTCTCGCTTGATTTTTCACTTGGCTATTTTTCAATACTTTTTTTAAGAAGTCAGAAGTCCGTTTTTTGTACCTTTAACAGTGACCACAGCACCCCTGAGGTAAAATCGCATCCATGTGTAAAGAGCAGTGAGATGAGTTGCTCATCTAACAGGAGTTCCTGAGGTCTGTGTGAAGTCTAGATTTTGAGTTCTGAAGATGTTGCAACACATACTGGTGCATGGTACTTGTTGAAAGAGGAGGTAAAGACCTTACCAGCGTGCTGGGAAGGCTAGTGGCCGGCAGTATGAAGGTAAAGTAGAATGCAGGGGACTTTTCCCTTTGATTATGCCTATAGTTTTTTACTTTTTTAGGTAATAGGGAATGTCCTGTTGCAGTTAGTTTTTAGCATGGTTTTGCATGTTTTTCTACTGCATTCATGTATTGCTTATGATTATATGTATTATCTCTTTAAAACCTGAAAATTATTCATCAGCCCATAATCACATGGCTGACTTGCACATCTGGAAAAATCATAGCCTAGGCTGCAGGCAGATGATCCATTGCAGCTCATTCCAGGTACAACTGTATCGTTGATGTTCCCAGTAGCATCTCGTACAACACAGGAGGCTGTGGAAACAACGATACATTATTGTTTTCCTTCCTTGTGACACCAGAAGAATATTCTTGCCACACTTTGACTCTCAGTCTGCACACATTTTGTACAACTGCTGCCTTAGTCTCATCCCAAAGAGCAACGTTTCATGCTGGGCAGAGATTACTTCCCTGTAGTGTGGCTTAGTTTCTCATGTTGTCTATAAGCAAATATTTATTTCAGTTCTTTTAAAATAATCAGACAGTTGACTAATGAGGACTAGCATGTTTCTGAGAATAGAGAACCAGAGAGAGATGAACAATAAATTTAACTAACTCAGAAGTGTATTGTCTGCTTGCAACCACTTCTACAAGTGCCAGTATTCCAAGGAAACGGGTCAGTGGGGGTTTTAGGTCTAGGCATATGCTTTGTTTGTTTGTTTGTTTAACAAGAAGACACAATTGCTTTAGAGACCCAGATCCTCAGCTGTTCAAATTGTCACAGCCCTGCTGATACCAATATAGTGAGAAAAACTTTAACAGAAGAAATTATCTATATGCTTTTTGGATTTGTTAATGTTTATGCTGTCTTTTTTTGCTTGCCACCAGAAATGGGAAGAAACAAATAGAGTTAGAGTGCCGATCTTAACATCTTTAGTGGCCAAAATGTAAGTTTATATAGTGTCTTCAAACAAGTCAAAAACATTGTTATTGAGAGTCCCAGAGTAACCATTCTCTATTTAGCACACCAATATGCAAACAGAAAGAAAAAAAAAATATTGCCCTGAAAAGTAGACAGCTCTGAAGTTGAAATACAAATATTGCTTGTGAGAACAGAACAGTGCATGCACGCAGTTTTATAATGGAAGGTGAAGAACAACTACTTCAACTTTAATTGCAGGGGAAATTTACATCCAAATAATGCAGTAACCTGAGCTGCGTCTTGACTCAAGTATTCTGACTTTTGCATAAAGTACAAGAACCACAAAAGTCAAGAAGACTTATGATTCATCTCTCAGATAAGGGAGTACCCCGCACGGCTTTCATGCAGTATTGAGGTATTCGCTCATAAGGAAGTATCATTTGCAACACTTTCTCACAGTACTATTAAAATAGAAGGAAAAATCTTTTTCTTGAACAGAGATTTATTGTACCCTTGTAATGAGCATTTAATTGCATATTCATCCAACACAGTTCATGGCTTCAGTACAGGTCTCTTTTTTACTCTAGTGTCCATTTCGCTACCTTGCATTCCAGTATTGTAGAGCAGCTAATCATGTAGTGCATCTTCTTTAAGACAGGCAATTGATTGCTGTCTTTGACATATAACATACAAAATGTGTGTGTTACTCATGAGTGCTTAGTAAGAGCAAGAAGCAGCCATGTGAAATTTCAGTGTGATTGAGGAACAGAAGATCAGCAGATTGATGAGAGGTTCCTTTAATCTTTACTATGCTCATGGATGCTATATGCTAGTGGTCTGTCACTGGATCAAATGCAGAAGTAACCATAGAAGTTATACAAAAGTCCACCTGCCAAACAGGGACTTCTGTTTCTGCTGATTGCTGCTTTTTTCTTTGTGGTTTTTACATACAGTAAAATCAAAACAACTATCTGTACATAATTAATCCACAGGATGAAAAAGCAGTGAAGTTAATCATTCATTTGCATTCCAGGCTTTTATACTTTTTAAACTGTATAAATTCAGACATGAAACAGAGGTTCTGTCCTTACCTGCACATATTGCGACAGCAACGTAAACAACTGTTGTAATCAGAATGGCCAGCATTGTTCCTTTGGGTATTGCACCTTGTGGATCCTAAAAACAAAACAGTGACCCAAAAAACACTGTGAGTTAGTGTGCTGCAGTCTGATTGCATTTGGAATCTAGGGAGTCCTGCCACATTGTGTATGAAGATACCTTTAGAGGGCAGATTTTTATCACTTAGACCTGCACCAACATTTCCTGTCCCTGCATGCAGATAGTGAAGCGGTCCTGTGGTGCTGTGCTCCTGTCCTGGAGATAGTGAAGGATATTCTGCAGGAGCGGAGGTCACATTCCCAGCAGTGGGAGAGTCCTGAGCTCTGCATTGCTGGGAGCTCCAAACTCTCTGTACATTGCAATGGGCTTTATTTTTAATGTTTAATGATATAATGGGTAAACAGTGACTGAACTAACGATCAAACTCCTGTGTATGACAAGACAGGACCATTTTTGGTTAATTGGTAAGATAGATGAAGATAGTCACCCTGTACAGAATACAGTGCTTTTGTGATTAGCAACTAGTAATTGTTAGTTCTATGTTGACAGCAGTCTACTTTCTTTCACTGTTTTGATTTTTAATTTACATGATTTAATTCAGCTGGGTTATAATGCTTACAGGGTGGCTCACAGCAATATCGGCTTCGATCATGCAACTGTATGTAAAAGTCCAAAGATCTGCATTATACATTGTAATTTTAAAGAAGGTTTTAATACTAGCCAACCTTATAATTTAGTGTGTGTTTGTTTATGCTAGGAAGCACTCTTTCTTAATTGTCGTCGTAAGTTCCTTTAGCAAGGTTTTTTTAAGTTAAAGGTGTGGAATGAACTTTAAGTCACAGACTTTTGTACTTTTATAACTATGCTCATTGCATGGGGGAAAAACAAAATACAAATTTGGAGTGTCACGTGAAACATGGATGAATGGCTTAACTGTGTTAATAATTAATATATTTTTTAAATGAGGTAAGGATTTATTGAGCTGAAAAATAATTGCAAAGTCACTTCAGCTGCATAAGACCTTTTGCCCTCAGATCATGGTAACTTTAATTTATACAGTTCTGGTGTGCATATCTTAGGTCATTGTTTTCTTTGGAGCCTCGTGCTGCAATCTTAAACACTGTAACATTAAATCTTAGGGTTAAAGCCTCTTACAGCTTTACAACTTTTAAATTTTATCAGTAATTAAACACATATTTAATATGCTGTTAGCACTTTCGGACCCACTCCAAAACCCACTGAAGTCAGTAGGAAGACTGGCTGTTTCTGTAAGTAGGCTTTGGACTAGGCCTCTCCTTGTGGGTGTAGCGGCTACAGAATCCTGTACGTAGGTGTTCGCAACAAATTCTAAAGAAAGTTTGATTTGTCAGTTTTACACTTTATGAATACTTCTTAGCTTGTCTTTTAGATTTCTGGAGAGGCTGGTTAATTTAATTAGACCTGTCTGTCTAATGCATATAAACATGCTCGGTGGGGAATCTGCAGCCTGGAGGACTTGGTTGTAGAAATCCACTTACTGCCAGACTCAAACAACTGCAGAGAGCCAATGGGAGCACCGCTTCCCTTGGTCTGCTCAGACTCTTTCAGATTGCTTATGAAAGAGGCGCTGCTGCTTTGGGAGCTTGCCATGTATAGAGAACACCATATATGGCAAAAGAATTATTTTTGTTTCATAAAAGGATGGAGATTGTGGGAGGCTGATTCAGTCTCACTAGACAGAAGTACAATGATTTTTGCTTTTTAATTAAAAATGGAATCTCATAGATGCTATTAGTGCCTCAGTTTCTACATGTTTCTTTCTGTGCTTGGTTTTGAAAGCAGTGCTCTGCAAACGAAGGAGATGAGGCATGCAACTCAGTGCAAGGAAGGGAAAAAGAACTGGCTGCCAGGGTTGGTAGGATCTGGTGAACTTCTGACTACTGTGCCAATACAGAAATAACAGGCCTTTGGTTGAATCGTTAAGGTATACAAGACAATGTGTCTATATGATCAAGCCAAATAACTTCATTTGACGTGCTGGGGTTATCAAGGAGTAAGACGCATCTTTTTGGTGACTTTTTAAAAACGTTTTTTATTTTTGGTTTCAGGGGGGTGTTTTTTGTGTGGTGATGCTTGTTGTATTTTTAGTATTATATTGCAAGACTTGTGTTATGGATACCCTGGTGCATTTCTGGATTTCCTGTAATATTATGAAATATTGCATCGCTCTGCGATTTACTAGAGGTGTTTTAGCAAATGCTTTGCTGAGCTTTGAATTACTTCAGCTTTGCATTTAGCTTTAAACACTCTTTGCATTAAATACATTGTGCAAAGTCATGAAAACTAGAGGGCACTCAAAGTTAAAACTAAATTCCTGTCTGTAATTTACTGGTATGTTTAGATACTGGAAATACTGTCTCGTAGAAAAGTTATACTGCAAGAGGAGAGTGGGGACCTGGCAGAATGGCCACAGCAAGACAATTGGGCACCCTTGGACCTCTTTTCCCTTTCTCTTCAGACTCCTTTCTTTTGTCACAGCTGCAATCCTGCAGCTTTTCCTTTGAGCAGCAGTAGTGACATGGGATTGGGACATACTTGCTTTCATTAAATGCTCTGTTTGCTCTGCCCTTGCTATGACCCTGAACAGAAAAGCCAGTCTTTGCTGATTCTTGTGAGTACAAACATGAGCTTTACAGGTATGCTTTTTGGGATGATGTTTTAAGAGATTTTGCAAAAGAAGAGTGCCAAGAGATACACATGTAATTTCTCTTACGTCATGTGCTGCTAATGGACAATTAATGTTATATTATTACAGGTTATTGAAACATGCTTTTAAATGATATAGCAACCCAAATCTAAATGCAGTAATTTGTGTACATAGCCTTAATGCATGATGAGAGAAAAAGTGAACTGATGTCTTTAAATCATAAAACAGGTACTCAAAAGTGAGAGTTTTGCTTCCCAGAATAAGACATGATTTAAAACTGAATACAGTGTTGATTCATAATTTGTTTTCTTGTTTGTTTTTCAACCTACAGCTAGTATTATGAAGTTAATGAAATACGTACTTTCAGATCTCCTGAGATGTTGGCTCCTGCAAGAATGCCAGTGGCAGCTGGGAAAAAAATGGCAAACACCGAGAAAAATCCTTCTCCACTTCTGAAATCTGGTCCAAAGTTTTCTGCAAATATTGATGCTGCAAATATAGGTGAAAATGAAACATACCACCAGGATTTGATTCCAAAGTTACTTAATGAATGAGGTGAATAAGCTAGTCTTTCACGTCTGGACATCTGGGTTTAAATCTGTCTCATATCATAAGCAAAGTGAATTTGATTTCCTTAGTGTGGTCCCCAGTAGGATGTTCTTGTCTGCATCTCAGAGCTACAGATCCATATTGAAGTGACAGCAGTGTCACTATGGCACTTGCACTTAGCTCTGCGTAAAAGTTTGTCTATGCTCTGCTGATATATAAATGACTCAAGCTGCAGCTAACTGTGCTGTCAGCTTCAGCAGCGGAGAGACAGACTCAAAATTACAGATGAAATAAATTCCCTTGGTTTGCAAGCTTACTTAAACTCGGGCAGAATATCCTGATCTTGTGACCTTTTTCAGTGGAATCCTTAACTCAGTATGAAGCCAAAAAGAATGCAAGCTTTTTTATGATAGATATGCAATCTATTTTATGATAGATAGCAAGGTTACTTGCCTTGGTAATTAAAAAAGCCTCTTGCCTTCTTTTCGTTGTTGGTAGGAATGACTGTCCCAATAAAGAAGTTTGCAATGGCAACAAGGAGAACAACTAGAAGAATAACTTGAGCCTATTAATAGAAACAAAAAGATTTTCCTGATGATTTTAATTTGCATTGACTGTGGAGATGGCTATAAAGTAAGTTGTCTGTATGCGTTCTCTGTGACAGATTACTAATTTTTGTAGTTTTCGAAAGTCCCAGGAATCAAGATGGCTGAATCAGCTAATGACAACAGCAGATAGTTTTTACTAAGGGGGTTATGAAATATATAGTTGTAATTTAATTTTATGTTAGTTTCTTTACAATAAAAGACAAAATGAAACAGCAAATGCATTAATATCAAGTATAAGACATTTTTATATGGTTATAAAATTTGTTTAGTTGCAGTGGATTGTCACTTCTAGGGTTATAATACCTAATTGTTTTTCTGATTTCTTTTCCAAGTAGTTTTAGTCTCTATCAAAGCAGAATGTAAAAATAAGGGTGCTGTTCTGGACCTGATTTTGATAGCTGTATTCCACCTTCTAAAGTATTTCCTTTTGAATTTCCATTTTGAACTTTTTTACAGGGGAAGGAATAGCAGAAATCGTTAGAGATTAAGGAATGGATAGCAAATAGAGCTCTTCTGCTGAGTAGGGCTTGAGAGAGTACAGGGATAAAACCATACATTCTTTTTACTACTGTTTATCCTGTCAAGCTGCATCAAAAATGAGGGCAAAAGGGGCACTTACCCAAGGCTGATGCCATGAATTATAAAAATCAATATAATCAAGCTGTATCCAGAATACAAACTTCCTCTTCCCTTTTAAATGTGTGTTCAAGCAAGAGCATGGAGTGCTTTGATTGAATGTAATGATTAAACTTCTATTGCTTTTAGAAAGATTAAGCTTAAACTGAAACTGAGTGGTTTTGAAAATTCCACCTATTGTGTAGAATTCCTCACACAAAAATGCTGTACAGTACTCTAATATACTGCTTGCTTTTACTTTGTTTTAAAGGTTTACCTTTGCTTCCCATTCCATGCCAGCAACAGAGATGCCGAGAAGACATATAACAGTTATGGTACCTATTATTCTGATGTCATTGGACTCATCTACCATCAGTGTATCACTCTCCTGAAAACAGTAAGAAATGTTATTAGAACCAGCCTTTCTATGCCCAGCTGGTGGAATCAGGTAAGAAGGTGAAACAGAAAACAGTGAGCTGTCAAAGTTTCAGATATTTGTGAGACCAAGTGTCTGTATTTCACATTCCAGCTGGCTTTCTGTAGTTGTGGTTATTTGGCTGTCTAATTAGATGTCTGTTCCTTTTCTGACTCTTGTTGAGAAATGTATGAAATACATTCATAAGGTAGAAATAATGGAGAAGCACTCGATGGCATGTTTAGACAGACCAGCTTCTTCCCCGCTGAAGATGTTCCTCAAGCCTCAGCTAAAAAGTATCACTACTTAAACAAATACATAAAACAAATGGACAAATAGACCCCAAACCAAAACAGCCCCACAAAACAAAAAACCCCAACAATTTAATCATATATATGAAACATCTACATTTACCTTAAGAAGTTCTACAACTGTTTCAGCAAATCCAACTACATACATAGCAACTGCCACTGCATTTGCAAAAGCAAAGATAAGTCCTATAGATCCACCAAACTCTGGGCCAAGACTTCTGGAGATGAGGTAGTATGCCCCACCTGCAGACAGAATTGATTGTTATTTCAGCAGAACTAAATGCTCAGGTTTTGCTCATTTTTCTCACATAAATAATACTGCAGGAATCTCTGCTTTTAGCCTAAGAATTAATCATTATTTGCCCTATATTAATAGAGGATACTAATAAAAAAATGTGCTTTGTACTGATTGTGCCTTCAGACTTTCTGAATGTATACCTTTCTGTTGCAGAAATCTTTTCAGTGCAGATTAGTGTGCAAAACTGGACCATCAAATAATTTTTCATGATACATAATATAGTGACACAGAGCAGAGAGAACCTCACTTTCAGACAGGTTCTAAGTTTCTTCTATCTATCCCAATGTCAGCATGAAAGATCATACTCTGTGGTACATTGTTAAAGCTCCTGCATAGTGATGCAGTGAATCTTTAATCTTTTTTGCAGATCACCATAAATGCAGCATATTACTTAGTTAATTAGTTTATCTCATCTGATTGGGACTTGATATTTATTTTCAGGAAGTGTCTAAGTTTATATACATTTTAATTTATGGTTGATCCATTGAGAGTTATCACTCCAAATGTATTTATTATTGCTTTGCTTATAACACAGTTAGGTCAATTCCATTTATTTTTCTAATGCTAATCTGCAGATTTTTGTATTTTTCATGAGATTGTATTCACTTACCTCCTCTTACTACTCCATTAGTGCAAATGGCGGACATGGAGATACCTGTTAATGTTGTTACTACTACACTCAGACAAATAACTATGATTCCAAGACCTGAAAGATCCGAAAAAGAAAGTATATTCAAGTGTATTCAAATACCTGTTCTGCTTAAATGATGTAATAAGAATTTGCCATTTTCCACAGAGGTTAGAGACATGAGTTATAACTTTAAGGCTCTGAAATGCACTAAGACTTTGTTTCATAAAATACCTGACATGCACTTTTCCAGCAAAATTATTTACTCATCTTCCAAGGAGTGGCTGAAATGTAAGGAGTTTTATAAAGAAGGTATTAAAATGAAGAGATCCACTGATCTGCATCAGACTCTGAAATGAGAAGAAGAGATGCCTCATACTTAGTTTGTTCAAGGATGTCCAGCCTGGAATGCTCTGAATAAGAAAGACCTGCTGAAAAGTAACAGAAGAACTCCGTGAAAAGCCAGAAGCCATCCCTCGCTCAGCTGCAGGCAGGAACATCTGAAATGCACTTCACAGACTGAACTGAAATCTGGGATTTATTGAAAGTGACAACTCAAACGTGCCATAAATTGTGATTAGAGGTGGCTAGAATTGTTACCTTCCGTTCCTTTGGTTTATCGTCCCTCTGGTTTGCCTCATGTGAAAATAATACATAAAGACCTTTTGGGGCTTGAAAGCATTAGTAACCCTATGATTTTTACCTCCACGGACAAACCCATTAGTTGCTATTGCAGAAGTTGACAACCCAGTAATTGAGGTTACCATCGTGGCGAGAAGAATTATGATTACTCCAAGACCTGTCAGTAATAAGAAGATAAAATATTTTACTCATGTTCCATGAATCCTACAAATCATTCTCTTTAAATTGAATTTTCAGGCCAGAATCAGAGCAATGAACTGAAAAGATGTCTTGTTGACCACTTGCAGTTTGCAGAACACTTCCAAGCAGTCCATGTCATGGTAGTAAAATATTCCCATCAGTCTTCAAGCAGTGATTCTTTCTGATAGGAGTAGCCTAGCCAGAAGTTCTCATGATTTTCAAGGCGGGAGGAAATGAGCAAATAAGTATCCCTTGGCATGGATGCTTATATCTGCCTTTAGCATACATCCTGGCTGTTTAAAGGAAGAGATCAACACAGTAACCAGAGATCTCATAAGAATGCTTCTGTCTTTCATCAGTTAATTAAATCTTGAATCAGAGAAAGACTGGCTGTATAGTTTCATAGTGCACCAGGACAGAGTCTAGCAGTTAGAGAGACAAGACCTGACTGCGAGCCTTCTATAGCCTTACGTGCCAGGCTGTCAAGTGCTGCACTGACCCACTCTCTCCTCATCTCCCTCTTTCCCTGCAAAAAGTAGTTTTACTCTAACACAAGACAAACATTTGCTTTTTAGATGCCATTTACTTTAACAGGTGGCCTGTAACATCAGGTCAGCCTTAGAGAACTTAGAATCTTTTTTTTTTTTTTTTTTTCAAAATCTGATATCACAGGATCATATAATTAAACAGAAATAATTAAACATCTGAAGTCCAGTGATAGATGATTAGTTATAGGTGAACTGGGTTTCAGTTTGAGTAAGAGACTGAAATCTGAGTATGTTTCAAGTCTTTGGCTATATGGGCAGGATTCTGTTAACTTTGTGAAACTGTGCTAGAGACTAGAAACTATATGAGTAGGAGGTGCCTAGGGTGATTTAGAATCATAGAAATGTTGGTTGAAAGTAACTTCTGAAGGTCTGTATCTCAGCCTCCCAGTCATAGCAGAACTATTGCCAACACAGGATTAAATCAGTGATGGCTTTGGCTAGCTGGGTCTTGAAAACTTCATGGACAAAGATCCCACAGCCTTTTTGGATTACTTGTTCCAGGGCCAGACTGCCTGCCCAGTGAAAAAGGTTTTTTTTTGTGTACAAACTGGGCCTCCCAAGCTACAATTGCAGCCATTGCTTCTGATATATTTTATGGCACTACCAAGAAGAGTTTGGCTCTGTAGTTCCAGAATACTTTCTTGTTTCAAGTCAAGTGAAGAAATAATATGACATTTTTCTCTCAACTTTATTACTTCTATTCCCATTTCTATCTAAGAGAGGAGAGGAAAAAAAATGGGGAAAAAAAACCCCAAAACAATTAGAGTTTGGTGCCAAACATGGAATCAGTTCTTAGTTTTATCTGAACTTGCTAATACTTATGCAATAGCTCTCTTATTTCCTTAAGGCACATAGGTGTTCAGTGTGGAACTGAAGATTATACACTGCTTGTTGCAATATTTATTGACCAGGGCTTGTCCAAAACAAAGCTTGCATCCTAGAACTGACATCCAGCTAGAAGTACTACAAACATATTGATTTATCTGCTGTATTTCAGGCTTCCAGATCAGATTCCTGACCAGTTCATGCTGGATGGTTATGGACATCCAATCCCTGAATGAATGTTCTTTGCTGCTTAAATTATAGCCTTGTTGTCACAATCCTTTAAGATAGAGCAATGTAATGTGTGCGATACAAATAATGTATAACATAGTGTAGGATATTTAAAGTGATTTGAGCCTCTAATCATGTTTATCAGACTGATTTCTGAACTCTTACTTTAACTAGTCATGTACCTATTTTGTATGCAGGTCTGTATAAAAATAATCCAAATGGTCATTCCTTTTGGTCAGTTACTGTTACATACAAGGAAGTTGTTAATGCAGCTTTTGTGCCTGAGGAGTGGCTGAATATGACTTTTAATCAGCTGTTAACTTTAAATTGAATAAGTTAGACATATTATTCTTAAAGTACTTTTAAAATTATTTGGTAAGTGCACGTGCATCCTAAGTATTTTTCCAGGATTTTCTATTGCATTTCACAATTTATGTCGTTAACATGTATATGATAAATAGGATCAGATATTTATTCGATAAGAAATAGCTGCTTGGGAAGGCTTTAATGTTAATAAAAAAAAAATTAACTCTTAAGGAGAAAAGTGCATAAAATGAAGTGGCGCAACCAAAATATCATTGTAATATAATGCAATGTATCATAATCGTAATATCCAGGGCCAGATTTTCAGTTAACATAGACTCGGTGGTTTTGCCTGCCTTTGGCTAACATTCCACGTATAGGTACAAATACAGATTTTGGAGAGTTCCCAAATGTTAGGTGGAAATACCAGACTGGTTTTGGACCCGGAACATTGTCAGGACTGTACTGTCCCTTTTTTCCCAGCTGATGATAAACAGAGAACCTCGTTGGAAAGTTATTTCTTTTTTCCCCTGGAAGGATTTTTGCCCAATACAGCCTATCAGGATATGGAAATAATTGGGTTTTCTTTCTTTGGCCCTGTAATGATGGGGATATAAATGGTGCCCAGATGGTGGTTTAACTGACTCATTTAATTTCCATGTTAGTAGCAGTACCCAGTGAAATCCCCGAGCCTTGGTGATGATGAGCTTCCATCACTGTTCTCCTTAAGCAGCTTGGCAAGGGACTTAAAGCTCATTGCTTATAAGACATTCAGAAAATGCACTGAGAAATTATTCAAATGGAATTTGATGTCTCATTTTCAGAAGTAAAACTAACCTCCTTACATAAGGCATGCAATTTTAAAAAGTAACAGCAGCGCAATAAACGATAAGAAAGGAGGGTCTGCTTATCAATGAATTAAAATGGTAAAATAAAATGTGAAAGCAGAAAGTCTGTAACTCCTTTTGGTACAAATTAATGTTAAAATCTGATTAAAGTTTAGATTGAAACCCAGGCATATGGCTGCTAAGTAAGTTGTTCTAAAATGAATTACTCTTGCCTATGGCTATTCTCACACCTCAAAACAAAGTAATACTTCTTGATGATCTCAATAAGTTACTAAACTGCCCTTAAAAACTAATTTTGCATGAAACCCCAGAGCAAAGTCTTGGCAATATTAAGATGCAGAATTTTCATGGCAAGGCATATACTTATGAGTGCCCTGGGCTGTATGCTCTCATTTGGTATGCATCATAAAATCAGCAAGCACCCCTTTGTCAGGCACAGTGCTAGAGCCACGCATGGAGCACTGCAAACGTAGGTAAAGGTCTTCCGCTTAGTTCTGGAACTTTTTTTGGTTTCCTATTTGTGTCTCTCTAAGTTTGTGGCTGGAATTTTTCATTAATAAGCATTTAATTTGTTTATCTTTTTTTAAAAGCTCGGTCTTGCTCATGTGAAACCTCTGTGAAGTTTACTGTTTTGTTGGAAACAAGACTTCAGCCATGCAAAATTTTGGAGGTGTTTTGATTCAGTATTTCATTTCAGTTCCATTAACAAGGAAGTGAATGATAGTTATATTCAGTATGAATTTGGGCACCAAGTTTTATCCAAGACCAGGACAGCTGATGCCCCGAGACCAGAGTTTGGACTCCAGCTTGTGTCTGCTTAATATTTCCATTCTGTGAGAATCCAGACTGGAATACTTGCCATCCACCTGCTGGATTGCTGCTTTCTATGACATCTGGGTGCCAGTCAAAGATTAGGGCCCCATTATTCTAGGCTGTGTGATCATGAAACACAGAGTGACACTGTCATCACAGTTCACATTTCTGTGCTTCCCCAGAGCAGCAGCTCTAAAAAGGAAGTTGTACCACACAACTACTGATACGTTGCACCTCACTGCATTGCTCTGCTAGTTGCTGGAGATTCCTGGAGTGTTGTGAGCCCTTTCCTCCCTCACTGGTTTCATTGAACACTTAACAACATGTTGGACGGAAGCCTTGGGGCCCAGTCTCCCTGGGGCTGGGATCTGGGGTTTGGATTAATTAAATTGCACAATGAGGAAGCAAAGATACAGCACATAATGAAGTGTACTTCGTTAGCACAGTTTTTAAAACTTAGTGTTTCATAGTACACTAGTATCTAGTGCTGTGCTACTGTTAAAAATAACAAAATCCTGCTGAGATGAGACCTCCTTCCAGTTCTGTTTTCATCTTTGCAGAGAAGTGTGAAGAAGCGTTGTTTTTAATATGTAGATGACAAGGTTTGGGATTCACAGATAAGCAAAGTGTGAACTCTTAAAGGTTAACTCTGTACGCGCATATTAGAAATTGGCCCGAGTCATGAAGTTTACATCTGTTACAGGATCTAAATACAAATTTCACTAAAGCTTAGAAATATTCAAATGTGATGATCATATGCATAGTTAACAGATCTGTGCCTCTAAGCAGTAATTTGGCTGAGAGTTTGGAAAATTCCGATAGTTTGGAGGATTAACATCTTTTACCCTGGCAAGCATTTGAAAACATTATTTAGTTCAACGTGCAAATGCACATCTGAGATTATATATTAATCATGAGCATGTATAGTTTATTCTCTTTATCCCTTTCACTGTTGAAAATGATATTAAATAAGATACATACCAATTCCTGCTTGACCTACAATCCAGGAAAGTCGAATAAAAAGCATCACACCCCAAATATTAAGCATACATCTCACCTAGGTTTTAAACAAAAAATACTGCATTAGTGAAATGTTTAAAGTAATGTTAACAACCAGAAAGGTGATAGTGTGCATTGCTGGCTTTTAAAAAACACCGCAAGCAAGTCCACCTCCCTCTCTTCCTTCTTAAAAGACCTTAGTGTTACAGAACTAATCTTAAAGTTTATTTTCTTTCAATTTTTTTTTAGAAATGCAGATGAGTTTCTCACCAGCACACCCTTCACCCATCCGAACTTGACAAATCCTGTTTTGTTTTCTTCTTCCTTGCTGACTGGTGTCTCATCTCCAGCAGTGCTTTCTCCATTAGCCACTCTCTCAGCTGAGCCGGTGCTCACAGCTATGTTCTGAAGGATCACACAAAAAACAAATACATATTTGTGCCAAGCAGAGGACATCTGGCTGCATAAGAGATACGTGGAATAAAGGAATTCTGAAGAAGATCAGATTTTACTGTCTCTGGAGTAGAGTGCAGTATTCTGCTCACATCAGGCATCAGCAGGTGGGCTTGCTAACACCAAGAAAATATTACAGAATCACTTAAGCAGACTAGATGCATTATTATCTGATGCTAAATAATTTTGTTGTAAACTATATTCAATATATATGTTGTGTTGGTATGTTAGTACAGCGTCTAACATAATGAGGGATTCGTGGTTGGCCTCTACATGCTGCTGCAACAATTTATGAATAATGCTAAGTGTAGAAACAGGGATAATTGCTCACTAGTGAAGAGAGACCTGGCTGAGTGTTGCATGGCAAAGCTATGTGATGAACTCTGATGTTTTCTGTTGCATAAAGTACAAACAAAATTGCAGCAGCAAGTGGGTAGCATATTCCTTAAAACAGTCAAAGAAATGCCGGTAAAATGTAGTAAATAATGCAGTAAAGGAATAATCCTTTCTGTGGTTTAGCCACCTCTAGTATAACCATAGTAGATAGGATTAGGAAAGGCCATATTTGTGGTGTAACCAGAATAAATAGCCCAGAATTTTGGATTGTTCACATCCAGTTACAGACATAAATCTGTATTTTATCTCTTCAACTCTTCTGCCCCAGAATCTTTGAGGCAATTTAACATCACAATATGTTTCTTGTGGCTTGAATAGGAATTAATTAGTCACAGTACTGAGGTTTATACTCATTGTCTTTGCTGCTTTGTTTCTTTTAATTTTTTTTTTTAAATAACATTCTGACTGATTTTGCGAGGAGTTGGCATTAGGTTAACTATTGCCAGGTATTGTCTGGGTCCTCTGCAAAGACCTTCAGGAAGGACCATAGCCTGGCAGAGGGTCAGGAACGTGTGTCACTCCTGCAAAGGAATCAAGATGCTTTTAGGGTTTGGAGGGGTGTGAAGATGTTTCCACATTAACTAAATAGGTCAAGGAGAGGAAACATTTGTGATTCTGTGAAACATGAAGTTTTTTCATCTTGCTTCAAGATGAAAAACATCCTTGCTTCAAGGATGTTTCCATATTTTGTCCATGGGCTAGAAAACCCCCAACAAACAAAACCAAAACAGACATAAAGACCAACGGTGTATTATGCTTATGATGATGTTTGGACTTCCTCCCCCCTGCCATGGATGGGGGCTCTAGCTACTACAATGCAAGGTTGTAGAATGCCTTTGAGACAATAAATCCAGGATTGTGCTCACAAATGAGAAATAAGCGACTGAATAATACATTTTGACATGGATTAAACTTGGTGCCTATTGCCCTTTTGGCCCTAAGTGAAATGGGAATACAATATCTATTGAAATCGTGTGACTTTGAGCTCCTGAGTTACTTAGGGTGAGAACTGTCAAAATTCTCTAGAATAATAATGGATGTGTTTGCTCAAAATACAGTAAATTATTAAAGTGAGTTAAGAAAGATTAGCAGAATAATGTAAGTTTTTTTGCTACAGTGGTTAGAATTTCAAACACACAAAAAAATAAAAGGGTTCAGTCTTTGTACTTGAAACAAGTTGTTTCCTATGTTCTTTGAATTAATTTGTGCTCTCTATGCCATTACCATAAATTATGGCCTTAAACCTTCCATAAATGCATTTTAAATTGGTGTGCTTTAGTGAATGATTGGTTATTTACCAAGCAGCTGTACCTGCACTACTCATGCATTAAGGATGTGGAATAAAAGTGACAGAACATTTTGAAAAGCTACCAAACTACACAGTTAACTGCTCTTAAAAACCCCCACATTTTCCTTTCCTTGTTTCAGCACAGTTTAGCATTCATCTCTCCTGGGGATAAAGATGATGAGCTCATCAAGTCTCCATAACAAGTGTGGAGAATAGCCAAGACGAGGAAAGGTGAAATGATTTCTTATGTAGGGTAAATATTAAGCCCAAGTAATTATCACCAGCCATCAGCTGTGAAGTAGCACTTAGACTATTTTGGGGGGATTTAATTGGTGTTTTATGGCTTAATGTGTGCAAAAAGTGACACATCTTGCTAAAAGATGACACACATTTGACTCTAGCAGTATGGAAACTCAATATTTGAAGTTCCTTTCAGCCTGCCTTACATTCTGACATTTGAAAACTTACATGTTAAAAAAGTGTGTTAAATATTAATATTTATCTTCTGATGTTAAGCCCAGCATCAAAGCAAAATAGGAATGCTTATGTGCTGTTTAGAAATCTGAAGTCAAATGTTTCTCACTTCTTATCAGAATCTGGCAATGGGCTTTGACAGGACAGTTGTCTTCAACAATTTCAGTTTCAAAAAAGGCAGGGGTGAGGAGCGTGGGATTGCCTTGGGGTATGGTGTGGTATGCCCAGATTTTAGTGTTAAAGAAAAAAGGAGTAAAGCATCTTCTCCAGAACTGCGTCTTGGGCTATTAGTCTAATCCCTGTACACGCTTACTGTGGCATGTCATCCCCTTCGCAGTGGTGGCTAGAGAGCCTGCGGCACACTGGGGCTGGTGGAGAGGCACCCTATCCAGCTGCACATACTGCTTTTGCCTCCTGATAGGAGCTCAGCCTTTTCATACCATCTCAATTCCTTTCCCGACTAATCTGCTACTTGTTGACCTCAGTTTTGTTCTTCAGAATAAGCTCTGTAGATTGAAGTGATTTGTCCAAGGTCACAAAGCGAGTCCCTGGGACAGTCAGGAATAGACTCCAGCCATGCTAATGGCGGGCCGTTTGTTCCAGTGCTGTGGTTAGTGGCTCCCAGACCAGGGCCACAACTCGCATAAGGGCACAGCGAGTTGCCAGTGTAACAAAAATGCCATTACAACTGACATTCACCTTCCTATTTTGAGTGGCATACGATTATCCTTCTGTAAGCTGGATACTGGAAAAAGCCTGGGAATGACCAAGCTAGATGATGCTCTTTTCTCTTACCTAACAATCCCAACCCTTGAAGAAATTTTCCTTTCATTTTATTCTGGGATGGAATCTGCCTTCTTTTTAATCTTCTTTAAGTGAAAGCCTTAAAACACCCTAAACAAATTTATCTAATTTTGTTTAAAATAAACAAACCATTGAGAAATGCAACAGCAAACCCCCTGAATTTTCTGGTAACAGACAAAACTGAAAATCCATAATGTGCTAATATTCAGCACATGTTCATTCGGCATTATGTTCAAAGTCAATATGATATTTTTCTCCTCTCTGGCCACTACCAAAGTAAATTATTTCTGTAAGAAGAAGTTTCTTTTGGGCATGGAAATGTGTTTAGTCCCTTCAGCAGAGCTTACACATCTGCAGATGAGTAGGGGTACCAAATTCGTATTCTTCCCTTTTCACATCCAATTTGCATTAATTTTTAGAAATAAATGATGACCACGTAACCTGTTTCTCCTTTCTATGTAAGCCATTTTATGCACATCTGTGGACACCTTAATTTAAATAAGTCAGGCCAAAACTAGGAGGCTGTCCTAATAAGATCCTAAAGAATCAGGTCCAAATTTCCTAATGGCTATTTTTTTCCTTGATTTCATTACTTTATATTAATCTTCCTTAGGACAGGCAAATCTCCACAGAACTGGAGTTTGAACAAGATCTCGACTAGCATCCAAAAATCAGATGCTTGTTCAAATTATTCAGACCTCATAAGTATGTAAAAGTTAGTGGAATGGTGATGAGAGCGTATTTTCTCTGGAGATTTCTCATTTCACTGTTGCCCAACACGGAAAAAGATTAGGGGTTTTTGCTGCATATTGACAGTTTTAATCTGAGTTGGACCATAGAGGTGATCTCCCTTTCCAGCCCTGCCCTGACAAGTGCACAATTAAAAACCTCAAAAAAGGTTTGATTTTAGTTCTGTAAGTAGGTGTATCCTTTATCTCTCCTCTGCTTTTTACAGAGAACTTGGTGTTGTGGCCTAAGGGGAAAGAGTCTGGTTTTACCAAAGTGAGTAGAGTATCATATTATTCTGCTGTTTTGCAGTAGGTTTTTTAACAGTTTAATTGTTTCAAAGCACTTAAACTATTTGTTCTTGTCCCAGGAAGTTCTCATTACAGCTTTCCACACTATTTATTTTGAATGGAGGTGATTCTTCCACATCAAGCCTTAAAAGGTCTAGATAAGTGAACAGGCAGCAAAATTCACCTATCTACCTGTCTGAGGCAATAACACAGAAATTAGTGAAAATCTGGTATTTGAAACTTAGTATTACCAATTTCTCAAATTCTTTTCAGTGGAAGTTTTGAGTGTGCAAACCCGAAAAGATTATACCTGACCAATGTATATTCTTCTGACAAGTAGCCATAGATGGTGACAGAAGTGAGGGTTATCATGATAAAAGGCATGTTTTGGTATCTCATTATTCATTTACTGTAGTGCCTATGGGGGGAGGGGGTGGGGGAAAGGAGCAAACAGGAAGAGTCTGCTAAGGGGAAGTTTTTTCCATAAAATCCATTGGTCTTATGTATTAATAATAAACTCCTACATTGTGTTAACCAAAAGTAGGTCCACTCAGAAGGGAAGAGGAGAAACAGCCCTAGAAAATCTTTCAAAGGCAGGCTAGCCAGTTGTATTCTGTTTGGTAGTTGTCTCTGCAAGTGTGTTTTACATGGACGTAGTCCCATCTATTACATGAGCAAAGTCTAAACAGCTCTTCTATGTAATAGATTAGGAGGAATTTAGCCAAATTATTCCTCCATAAATGCTTTCTCTGCAGTCATTCAAGAGGCTCGTCAGATTCTGTCCAAATTCATTGATATAATGAGCATGCAGGCCTAAATTCATTCACTGAATCAGTACCTGAACATGGTTGTCTGCTATCCCTCTTCTGAGCAAACACTTTCAACCTCAGCACCCTTGTCCTGATTCTTTCTTGCTGTTTGAATGGTTTGTTACAGCAATAAACAGGTAGTGCTTTGGATTTCTGATTAGTTGAAATTGCATTTATTGCACATAACATTTTTGTATTACTTATATATTAATGAATACAACAGAGGAATCTGTGAAACTTAATTATGCATTGATGTTAAATTCAGGTTTAGAATAAGTGTGAATTGTGTAGCTTCATTAAATTATGAATTGATATTCATTATCTGCCAACCTAACTCTTAAGTTAAACAGAAGAGATTCAGTAGTTTTAGACTTTTAGACAAGGTTAAGCTATGTTTTTTCTGCTAATCAAGTATATTACTATCACCTTTTAATAAAAATATTTGCTTTGAGCTGGGTACAGGGCAGAAAATATACTGCAGCTACCACATGAAATATGGTAAGCGATTACTTGTACTTTCTCTCTTGTGCAAGGTCCGTGAATTTAAGGACTTTCTCATATTAATAAACAGGATTAACAGCCTGGAAATGGAATAAAGAAAATCTGTATCTTTCCTTTTCACTTACCTTTGCCAGTTGTTCATGAATTTCTAATAAGCTTGGTCTGCTGAGCTTATTCCCACTGATGCTGCCAGTGTTTCTATAATAATCAATTTTTGGAACTGGGTCCACTGTGTTATGGCCGAAAGTTTGTAGATAATACATTTTAGTGTGAGTATCATAGGGATGTAAACTAGCTTCTGTTTTCTCCCCATTTTGAAGGAAATTGTCATATAATTCTCTTTTTCCTGGTCTGTAACTGATTCTTAGCCTGTTATGTGCTTCATCAGTAAAAGATGTTTCTTCATAATGTGGTGGGTCAGAGCCCACATCCTCTTGGGATGTTTCATTGTTGTCATGGCTTTCATTAATTATATTAACTTGAAACCGATTTGCATTTGGATCCAAGAATACATTTGGCGAATTATTCATTGACATCTTCAGGGATGCTGTAGACTTAGGTCACAACTAGTTAGTTGCAGCTACAGCAAAGGGTTTAGTGCTGTTGCATATGAAATCTTTGCTCTTAGAGTAACGAAGTTGTGAGAAATTTTTCTTGAAATCTTTAAGCAGTCTTCCTAATGTTGTCCACTGTGTTCCTGCCATAAAAAAATATAAATAAAACATTTCTGTTAACTTGCGCAGTTGAATAAATTTTCCACCATAAGCTCTCCCCCACGTCACCAAATATCCATGAGACTGTCATCCTATAACTTGTTGAAAAAATAATTGAGTCAAAGCTTGAGCTGGTGGGGATGTTTCCATCTGTGATGAATGCACTTGACCCCTTAACCAAACTAGTGGTATTTTGGTACAGGCTCCAGAGGAGGTAAAGGCCTAAGCCGTAAACAGGCCTCCTAACTAGCTCCTCTAGTTTCAATCTGTTCTCTGAAAGCCCACAAAGGAGCAGAGTGACACAGTGAGCATTGATGCCTATGAGCTTGGAACACCACTCATGCGATTAACACATGAATAGCGGGTGGCTTTTCCAAGACTCATTTGTCAAGGAACAAAGAAAGTTGTGGGTACAAGAAGTCTCATGCATACCTTTTCCATTGCATGTAATTAGACTACAAGCCAACCACTTTATTCCATAAATATGACAGCCTAAGTGAGCCTTCTTTGAGCTCTCCCAGCTAAGCAGCCTGGCTGCATGGTGGTGATCTCCCTTTGAGCTGGGACACCTCTCAAGGTTGCTCCTCGAGGCAGAGAGACCTTTTACCAACAGCAGATATTCAGTAAGCGACCGATATCGCGCATAACCTTGTAGTATGGTGACTTTGATTTTGTCTTGGTAGCTTTGATTTGTGCCTTGGTAGTTTTGAATCATTGTTCAAATGATTGTGTTGTACGGTAATAGAGCGAACCTTGCCATAGAACTTTGTTAAGTTGCACTTTTACAACATCGTATTAAACCCACTTTTGCTAACACCTTTGACAGTGATTCTTTAAGTGATCTAAATCACCCATTTGTGACAAATTGGCATAGTCAGCAGGATCCTGAATCAGGATTCTCAACGACATCTATTTAAAATGGGCTGTGGATCAGATTCAAAGTGCCTAAAAATTGATTTTCAAATATAGTATTTATTTTAATAGTGCAATGTTTAACTGAAGCTAGTGAAACTGTAGGCAGTACAAGAGATGTGACACAAGATTCTATGAAGTCCATTTACTGTTTAGGTTCCACTTAAGTATTATGATACCATGTATATTTCTGTCATAGATTAGAATTAAATTGGCATTAAAAGCTTGAATCAAATACATTTTTTAATCTAGGCTTTACATTTTCAGTAGTTCCAGAATGGTGACAATTTATGAGCAGGCAGTTAAGATATAGCAAATTGGTTTTTTTTATGTAATTAGAATTAATGTAATATGAAAGAATAAATAGACAACTGAAATAGATACAAAAATAGCATTGGGTTTCCTAAATTATTAGGTAGTAATTAGTAGTAGTAATTATTGAGAAATATTAACAATAGTCCTAGACATTGGAAGGTTCATAAAATTTTACACTCAATTTTACATTTGTATACTCAAAACACCCTTTAAGACGATTTGAAAGAAATTGTAGCCAGTCATAGAATCACGCAGGTTGGAAGGGACCTTGGGAGCTTATCTAGTCCAACCTCCCACTCAAAGCAGAGGGAACACTGAATGTAAATCAGGTTACTTAGGGCTTTGACTAGTCATGTCTTGATATCCTCTGAGGACAGATTCCACAGCCTGCCCTGTCAGCCTATTCTAATACTTAGTTGTCCTCATAGTGGTTTTTTTTTCCTATATATCCAGTTGGAACCTTCAGTGTGTCACTCTGCCCATCATCTCTCACCCTCCTGCTTTGCACCTCAGTAAAGAGCATGGCTCTGCCTTGTCAGTAACCTCCTCGTAAGTACTGGGGAGGCTGCTTACATTCCCCTAATGCCTTTTCTTCTTCTGGTTAAACAAGCCTTATAGGGTGAATGCTCCTACCCTGACCATCTTGGTGGCCCTCCATCAGACACACACAAGTTTATCTACATCTTTCTTACATGGGCAGGTGTGGGAGACAGGTAGACAAACTTAGAACCTGGGTTCCAGGTGCAGTCTGATGAGTGCTGAATAAAGGAGCATGATGACTTTGCTTGATCTGCTGGCTATGGTCCTGTTAACACAGCCCACAACACTGTTCACCTTCCTTGCTCCTACGGCATGGTGCTGACTTCTCTGTAGCCCTCTGCTCACCAGGTCCCTTCCAGGAGTGTTGCTCCCTGCCAGTGAGGCCCCAGCCTGTACGGTGCAGGGGTTTAGTCTGCCTGAGGTAGAGGATTTGCATTTGTCCTTGTTGACTGTCATGAGATTCCTGTTGGCCCCTTCCTTTAGCCTGTCTAGGTCCTTCTGGATGGCAGCCCATAGAGAGGGAACGTGTGATAGCTGTACGATCTGCTTCCCACCTCCACTTTCCCACACAGACCCCTCAAAAAGACAAACAAGCAAACAGAAACCCCAAGAGAAAAGGGGTACTTATATTTAAGGCCTTTAGTGGGTTAAGTACCTTGTAGCAACTTACGGGATGGTCTAGATGGAAATGAGCTATTGAAACAATGGCAACCCATATGTCTTGAACCAACTTGCAAGGAGATAAGGCAGCGTGACTGTATAGACCTGTATCATTCAGTGGGAGTCCAGGTCTGTTCAAAGTGACTAAAATGGAGCATGCTCAGACATTGAAACTCTGCAAGTGTATGTAAAAGCAGAAAGTTTTAGAAAAAACATATCTACATAAAGGAATAGATGAGCTGAAAATCTGGGTAAATAAACCCATCAGAGGCATTTTTTAGTGTTTAGTGCTTTCACAAGAGGCTGGACTAGATCACCTCCGGAGATTTTTTCCAATTTAAATTTCTCAATGATTTTGTGAAATGCATTTGGCCCTTTGGCAGTGAAAGATAAAATACTGCATCAATATTTATACCTCAGCAGTGTAAATTTTCTCTAAAATCTCATATCAAAATTATAATTTGAAGCGCTGATAATCAAATGTCTTCCATCTTCAGTATGAGATACAGCTAAAGTATATTTTCTCACTTTTTCCATTGGCTATAGATAATATTCTGCTGTCACCTCTCTGCTGTGATACCACTTTATAACCCCCTCATATTTATGTTGGTTTTCCTGCTTAATGTTCTGTAAGCCTCACAGCAACATGTTACATTTATTTAGTTTATTTTACTCCTACTGGGTTTGGATGATCAATATTATTATTATTCCTCATACTACCTATTTCTGATCATAGATAGTGTTCTGCTTCCTTCAGCCTTTTAAAGTTGTAAGGAATTGTTTCATCTTCAGGCATGAAGGAGCAAAAACAAATCTCTTGTCATTACGGTCAGTGAAACTAGGTTTGTTTGCATCTCCATGACTGAGTGAAATCCTGACTCTTTGATGACAATGAGACTTTTGCTACCAAGTAAAATTACTCTCTAATGTCACCATCTTATTTCCATAATATTACTATTTTGCTAGGAAAAGAGAAGTCTCTTACCTTTCTGCTGTTCTTGAAAATAACGCTTTGATTTTCACAGTGTATTTCCAGAGGTGTCTCAACTGTTATTTGCCATTAATTTAGTGTTTAGTATTCTAGCATTACGCATCAATAATCAAGTTTACCTTATTCAGGATAATTTAACTTACTATTAAATCCCGTGGTTTTAGGGAAGGACAATCTGCCTCTTCTATTCATGTATATAGCATGTCCCTCTCTTTGAAGCATTACAGACTCTGCCTTATTGGCCAGATTTTTCTCCTGCTTAATATACTGAATAGACCATCCAATCCCTCTCTTTCAAAACATTTCTAGATGGTGATTTAGAGAGGCATTCTAGCTTGTTAACTATTAACCAGAAAATGTACCTATCCATTACAATTACTGGGTTTATGGTATTGCAAAATTTCTAAGGGGGCCTGAAAATACTTTTGTTATCTCCACTTCCCTCCCAGCTACACCTGATTCTGTGCACAGATCACAATCTCTCTATTTGTCAGTTCTGCGGGTATAGTAGTGGAGAGATAACGAGTGTTCAGGCTTCTGCTCAGCGAATTTTATGCAGAAGAGATTGCAGGAAGGTCAGCGGGATCAGAGATTGGTGGGTCCCCTTCTCCTACATGCATTTTTCAACCATTTGCTCCTAACCCCGTTCAAAGTTTTACCCTCTATAGTTAAGGAAAACCTTTGAAAAATTAAGTTCTGTGTATTCCTTCTGGGAAGGCTGACCCCGTTGTCTTTTGGGGGTGCAGAGAAGGGCAGGCAGGAAATGATGAAGCTTTGTAATCATGAGGGAATTTGATAATTGCTTCCAACAATAGACTGGGTCAAGAACAAAAGTAGTGAGACGGTATTGGGGTTCTTTGGGTATGTTTGCTGTGTTTGCTGCATAGTTTAGAGATAACTGAACTATATTTAACCCAGATAACTGAAGTACCTTCCGCACTCTAACCTGACAGCACTGAGCTCAGCTGTGCTGATTAGGTGTACGTAAAAAGAATGGCAGCGTCAGGTCTCTGCTGTGGATGATCCTATCCAGCAATAACAGATCACATGAATCAGTGTACTGATATCTACCTTTGATTTTGTGATTAAATTAACTAGGATAAATGCAATATACTGAATCTTTGAGGGTCTGGCGTTTTTTCTTATGCAGAACCTGAAGCAGTTTAAAAGCTCTTACATTCACAAAATTGTTTATGTTTTATAATTTAAATGAACCAGTGTAGATTAATGTTGCCTGTTCCTCTCTTACGCTCGTCAGACAGGAGATTCATCTCCTTCCCTGTACAACCAAGTATTTCGTGTTCCAAATGGCACTTGAGGTCTGCTGTTCCACTGGCTGCCTCTGCCTAGTGTATAGGGCAAAAGGGACAATATGTATTTTTCAGAATACGTGCAAAAGAAACCAACTGCTGTAACTGATCTCCTTGTCTTTGCTCCTCGTTGCAAACAGAGCTGTTTAGCAAAAGTGACAGTGCTTAAAATTCTGATGCCAACCTTCTTAAAAATGGAAAGGAATTTCTGTCAAGTACTGTCACGCTTGCTAAACAGCTGTGTATGTGAGGGTGACCTTGAATACCCATATCTGAGCTGCTGCTTTCACTGTTAGTTCTTCTGCCTTCACAGGATCTCCTCTGACCAATTCTTCAGTTTGACAGTCTAGATCATACCCTATGCACAGCTGTAGGAGCACAAACAGAAGAACCACCTGTGGAGAGGGGCTGGAGAGTAGAGAGATCTCCAGTCAGCTCTGGACCCTCGTCCCTTTCTGGGGCTGGATACAAATGGGTATGCAGCGTGACTGTCTCTGCTTTGGCCTTGCCAACCTGGTGCAATTACTGCTGGGAGCTGTTAACCAGTCAGTTCAAGTTCCAGTTTAAACCAAATCATCTTCCATAACCAAGTGGAGTAAAATATTGGCATGCCTTGACCAATTCAGCTAGACTGTAAGATTGGTTACTTAACATTTACTTTTTTTCTTTCACCTAAAATTTTTAATGATATGGGAGACATGGGTGGACTGGGAATGTGGTGCTGTTGGTTCAGACTGGAGTTCTGAGCAGGTAATATATTTTGTATTGCTGAATGTTTGTAGAATCAAAAATTCCCTTAATGATATTTACTTCCCTTCCACTAGTTCTGTTTGACTTTCTGTTGCTGTAGAGTAGGAGAAGGAAGACCTAGCAAAAAAAATGCTCTCACATGAGCAGGAAGGAATAGAACTACGCACTGTTTGCAGAGGACCACATCGAGTTTCACACAGGAGAAGGAACATACCGTTTCCGTATAAACAGTAAGTAGTACAGCACCTGCTCTTCTTGGAAGGTGAGAGATGACTTAGGAACTGGTGTGATCGTTAGCTTTCCTGTTAGTTCCTTATTACTGGTAGTCCGTGGACCAACCCTTGTTCCTCTTATCTCCGCAACATAGACACGCACCTCTTGCAGGCACCTCCTCTGACCCACAACCATTTGTTGTCCTCCACTTCTGTATCCTCAGTTACAATACAAGCTTCTCATACAAGCACAGTCTCTGAGCTTCAGAAAATTGTGTCAAATGAGGAGGGGAGGGAGTTACCACTTAGGCATTCACCATTCATGAGCCTGTCTTTTCTCCTTTACCTTTCTCTCCAGCCTATCATGAGACACAGTAGAAACGAGATCCTCCTCTGAAGGGGCAGGTATCATCTAATTCTTAAAGTACTTTTTGGCCATGATAACTTTCTAGTGAGTTGTTTATTGTACTGTTTCTTTGCTTTTAACAATTTTTTATCTACCATTCCACTATTCCTGAAATAAAAGCAACATGTAGTGCCTTTTGAGTTTGCAACCAATATTTATTTAACAAAATGGATGCCACCAACGTATCTCCAAAATGCAGGTATGTATAATAAATGTAACAACAGTTGGTTTCCAAAATGAAATCAACATCAAATTTAAGGCAAGATATTTTATGAGTTTTCATGCAAGAGCATATTCAAATGTTCCTTTATCCAACCCCTCAACTTCATCTTCCCAGGTAGAAGAAGGCATACTACTGTAGGGGTCTAGCAAGATTTTGAAGCATCTGATGATTAGAAGTCCCAAGAAAACACACAAAATCCCCACAAAGGCAAAGCCAGTTTTTTGTTCTAAAGTCAGGGGGAAGGCAGACATTTCGTTGACACTCATGCTGGCTGAAGTGTTGCTGCAGTAATTACTGCTCATCATTGGGCATCACATCCTGGTGACTCTGTGGGATTTTCACCTTGATTGCTTCTTTGCCTGCATAGAAAAGTAGAATCAGTTTGGTTAGGTCTAAATGGAGTGTGTATATCTGAGCTGTAGCATATGAACATTTGGAAATGAAAACCATCTTGGATTTTAGTTGTGTCCTGTTGTTTTTTCACATTTAAATTAATGTGATAAAATTGCAACTTTTAGCCTCTACACGCCATCCACTTACTGGCCTCTGTTAGGAGACAGTAAACTCACCATTTTCTGGCTTTCTATCTCCTCAAAACAGAGCAATTTCAGCACACAGCTGTTGCAAACGGCATTTTGTCAGACTGGGCACAAACCTACAGATTCTGATTAGGCAGTACTCACCAAAGTCTCTACCTGGAGAAACCAATATGTTTTCTGAAATGGCTTTACACCTCAGTCCTTAAACTAGTTAAACTCACATTGACCTCAAAGAGAATTTCAGCCAAATAATGTAGATGCTGCTCATATAATTCAGCTTATAGACCGTGATGTGTGCCCTATGGAGGCAGGATGCTCAAGCATCCTCATCCTGCCTTTGGAAGCAGGAGAGCTCTGTGTGTTTCCAGCCAGGAGAGACTTTTATTTTTGTCTTTTTAATGTATAGATTTTAGGTAGAGGTGGGAATCGTTTTGCTTTATTTTAGGTTTTCCATCAGATATTGAACTCCCATCTTTCTTTTGTTGCTATAGACAGCAGGAGACTTGGTAGGACTGGGACATCAGAAGTACCAAAGGACAAAGGCATTTTTAAGGTTGGATCTTGAGGTTTTTTGGCTCTTATTAGTACCTATTTAACTAACACGCCTCAGGGGAAAACTCTTTTTGTTAACAATTCAACCTTCTTGTCTTTCCCCCCAGGGAATTCCCAGTATCCATTTATTTCTTGGCAGAGTAATTAGGCTGCTCAGAGCTCTGTGCTGTCATGGCTACACTGCTTCAGGTACCTGCGCTGCTAGCCAGTTTAAAGGGAGCTCCAGTATCTTTACCCTGTACTGCAGTCATGGCTGAAAGTAGGCATATCCTGAGTCAGCCTGCAATTAATAACAACGGAAAAAGTAAAAATATGATTTGGTATTCCTGAGAAGACAGAAATGGACAGAACTTTTATCTTGTTTGGTGTCTCCTTTCTCACTTCAAAATTTGTCAGATTTTTTAATATTATCCTAAAGAATTAAAATTTTAAAACAAGGATTAAAAGGGCAAGGCACAAGTCTTTTTTCTTTTTACAACAACCCTCAATATAGTAGGTATTAAATAATATGGTTTTCTATTACAGTCTTTACACATTTGCCAGAGCTTAACAACCAACATTCTGTTTATTCCGTAGAGCTGTGTATGAGATCCTTCCTTGTTTTGAGTGACATTCTGCTCCTTGGGTCATGCTGTTTTAATTCCTGTTAAGTTGGAGAAAAGATACAGATATAGCCTATGGGAATTAGAAGCAATGTCAACAACAATATTTATTTTCTGAAAATATATCGTACATAAAATCCACCTGCTGTACAGATTTTCACTGGGCACACTTCCAATTTTTCTGTTAAGTTTGACCTTATGTAGGAAAAAAAAAATCACAGAAAGTTCAGTATCACAAATTTATGTCACAAATCAGTTGATTTGAACAAGAGCCAGTCAAGAAAAAAAGTTACCTTCCAAATGTCCTAGGACAATGGGTTATAAAAATTAAATTAGAGGCTTACAGGGGAAAAATTATAAGTAGAAACTACCTGGGAAAGGCAGAACCAAAAAACCCGATTTCGATCTTGAAAGACATGGAGAGAAATCTTAGGGACAGGCTGGCTGTGGAGAACCCTGCATTTGAGATGAGTCCAGAGAAATATGTATGTGTTTGAGGTGACATTTCTTTACCATAGAGAGTCATATTCCAAGAATATGACTTCCAGTCTTACTAATTTTGCAGGTTCCACTCTGGAATTAATGTGATTCATTTGTATATTATGTGCTTCTCAGGAAACATTATGGGACAGATCTCAGTGCAAAGCTTGACTGACGCTGAAACATGGGGTGGTAAGAAATGGATATTTTGGTCTTATGTGGCAGAGTTTGGCTGAAACAGCTGCATGAGAGAACAGCGGCCATTTTGCTTGTGGGGGGAGTTGGTTCTGGGAAGATCTAATATGCAGCTTTGTGTTCTTCTCTTCCTTGTCCTGAATTTCAGAAGTTGTAATTGAAGCCTTAAAGTTCACAGAACATTTTGCTCTAATTATGTATCCCCAAAACTGTGGTACCAAGACTGTCCTTGAGGGTCTTTTGATTGTTTTCACATTTTCATGCTGCATACAGGTTGGATGTCCTCTCCCAGTTAGTCAGATATCCTTTCATTTGCTGCAGTGTATATGTCAAGTCGTGAGTCAGAGGACTCTGAATGCTAACTAACATGGCCTGGATCCAAAAATCCTTGAAGATAACCTTTAGGACAGCATGATTTCGACAGGAATTATATCAGTTAGAATCTGCAGTTATTTTTTAGGGGCTGGCCTCAGACTGATCTCTCCTGCCTTTTTTTTATAGGTGAAGACTCTACTCATCCTTTGATTCATCGCCCGTATAAAATCATTGGCATAAAGAAAGGCTCCTTAACATCCTAATGTGAATTAAAAGGCCATTGGAGGCCCTTGTGAGGCCAGAAGAAACAACTGGAGTCGAAAGAAAATAGCAATGAGAGAAATAGCTTAGTGTGTAGACCACTGAGGTAAGGAGAATGGAGGTATGAACTGAGGGTGCTGGCTGCACCTGTGGAGGGTGAAGAGGAACACTGTGGACACTTAGCGTTGTGAGGTGGCTGGAAGAAAGATACTGAAATTATATATATATATATCTATATATCCCAACTCTGCCAATGTTTGGTGTGGACTGAAGATCCCAGCCCCAGCTATTTGGTGGTTCGGGTGTCGCTTTCTTCAGACCTAGCCTTCAACCTCATGTTTTCAGATACTGACAAGATTAAGAAAGTAGCCAGTGAGTGTTAAAGACTTCCTCTGTAATCTTCCTTGTATTTTGGGTTTCAGTCCTTCTGTCATAGAACCCCCTACAGATTTTTTTTTAATGGCTCGATACTGGAAATGAGTACCTTTAACATCTGCTCGAGCTGGGAGCATTCATCCTCTTGGCATGATTAAGCCTCAGGTGCCTGAAAACTCACTTCATAAACGATAGTGTGTAACAAAATGGACTAAATCAGTCGCCATCTGTTCTCCCCTTGGATGTCTGCAGCCCAGCTGCTGGTTCACGGATCTGGTCATCCTGAATGTACTTCAAACTGCTTCAGTCCTAGGCTTGAGTGACAGCAAACCTGACTTGAAAAGGTGTTGGTGTGGTTAGGGACAGAAGCAGGCATCCTCTGGGAGTTTCAGAAGCACCTCATTTGCACTTAACTGTCTGGTCAAGGAAACCAAACTGTATTCCAGGGATGCTATTACAGGAATTGGGCATAGGAGGTAGTAGGGTGAAAGGATGAGCAATGGAGAAGACCTAATGAAACTGAAATCAACATGAATTTGGAATTCTCCACAGGGTCTGAACTATCTGAGTTAATAACGTATGGCTAGAAATGCTGCAAAATGAGCTCTGTAACCATACAGCCAACCTGTCATGCTCATGTGCACATTGCGTGCCTGTTTTCTCAAAATTTCAGGGGAGAAGACTCTCTCTTCAGGCTGAGGTTTCAAGGATCAGGCACAGAGTGGTGTAAGGTAGGAAGGCCAGGGCACAGATGCCCAGCAACCAAAGGCACGGCTAAGTGTTCTGCAAGGACAGCAAAGCCCCACAAAACCAGGCAGTGTTTCCGCAGCACGGCAGCTCAGGGTGCAGGCAACGCTTTTTCACGTAAGCGGCATCCCCCTGCGAGGAAACAGCAGCCGGGCAGTGACATTTCCAGCCTTCGGCCAAGCCATGAATTGCAGAAACCAGATTTTATCCTCCGTAAATACACAAGCCTGGAGCCTCCATCGGACAAAAGCCCCTGAGAATTCGTCCGTGTGGTCCAGACTTGGGTGATGCAGGGAGGCTGGCGAGTGAAGCGCTCGCTAGCACCGTCCTCGGCCGGTGGAGGTGGACCAGCGCTGTCCGCTTCCCCGGGGACGGAGCCCGCAGCGCGGCTGTTGCCGTCGGACGGCGCGCACGCCCCGCGCTGCCGCCGGCCCCGTTCCCCGGGAGCGCGGCTCCGCGCGTTCCCCCCCGCTGCCCCCC
>Ga0065711_1001485_pt1 | contig 46168 bp, 27 predicted proteins | sample Hoacrofraction12_FD_59098 | JGI IMG/M metagenome (GOLD analysis project Ga0065711, IMG submission 59098) | Hoatzin crop microbial communities from Cojedes, Venezuela - Epithelial fraction 12 v2 (version 2) | ecosystem: Host-associated > Birds > Digestive system > Esophagus > Crop | place... | reverse complement strand
CCCCCCCTTTTTTTTTTTTTTGTAGATCTGGGGCTCCTTCTCCTCTGAGCAAGGTAAATACTGCCAACTGCTGTACTAGTTAATTGTTGTTCAGGTGGTATGCTTTAGAACATCTTAAGGGCATAAAGAGTTAAATTTCCATCTCCTAATCTGCTTTTCAGACTTCACCACCTAGGTCCTACCTAAGTGACAAAATTGCATCTTCTAATGGCCTTGTAAATAATGGCGCCATAAAAGCACTTCACTGATCTGCAGGGCTGTAGTGCTTATACCAGGGCAGGGAGCTGAGCAGTTTTACCAGGATTTGATGCCGAGCTTTGTGAAAGCATAAAAGATACATGTGTCTTTATCTCAACATCTCTTTTTTTTGCCTTAATCCCAATGTTAGTGAGAAACTTATTCTGTACTGTTTCTCCTCCAAATTCTTCATTCCATTTGCGGCTTTTGAGGAGGAAGTTCTCACTCTTTTAAAACCACGCTCATGTGAAAAGCCAGGAAGAAAACTTTCATCCCCTATATCTAGTTTCAGAATTGACCTTGATTAGTGAGACTGCTCACCTTAATATGAAGCAAGAGTTGCCAGTGAAAATTTCTTGGTTTGACTGTCAGATAAACTAATAAGCTTTGTGATGTTAGTAACAGCAGTTCCTAGTATCCCTGAAGCATTGCCAGGTGCCATGGTTCTGTATCTAATAATGGGTGTTGTGCAGGTAAAACTCAATGAAAACCTCTGAATCTGAGGGAGACAGTTCAATGCTCGATGCTAGTGAAAGCTCTTAAATTTCTTTTTAAAAAAAGAACAAGCAAAAAACTCTCTTGACCAATACTGTAGCAGTTGGTGAGAACTACAAGATGGCTCAGAAAGTGTTCTTACTACAGGTAATCCCCTCTTCCTTGATTTACATGAAGAATTTGGACCAATCTAGTCTCAAATCTTAGTAAAGGCTTGAGGAGAGTCTGGAAAGCTTAAATCCATTTTCTGCTAGAGTCATGGTGATGGCATGGCAGTAGCAGAACTCAGAAGAAAGTCGCTTCAAATTTGTCATTCTTTTTCTGTCCTAAACATAGGACTTTGTCTTGCTCGTTAGGAAAAAGAGCTCTAGTGTGCAAGGTGCTGTAGCAAAGCTCATGGTATCCTTTAGAATTAAATTGACACTCTTCAAGGTGTAACTTGAGTCTTCAAGTGCACAGAAGAGTTGCAGTATACTCTCCTGAGTGTCTGTCCTTGCCATAGTTAAGATATCTTTGTCTAGAATTGGAGGAGCTGATGAAGCAAAATCATAGGCTGAGCTGTCTTTTATATCTTCCCAAGAACTTAAGTTAGCACTGATGATTGCTCTTAAATTCTTCAGCCTGAAGGTTGAACTTTTAACTTAGTTTCTAACCATGTCTCTTCTCCCACCATTTCTATGATTAGGGTACTAAGGTGCTGTTGTGGACTAATAGATATTTCATTCCGTGGGTGAAATGAAGGGTCTGACAGCTGTAGAAATAAACCCATAAAAATACTTTGTTCCTCCCATCTCCAGGATGGTCTTAAAACTGAGAGGAGGGAGTTCACTGGGGAGCATTCTATTTTTCTCAGAACTTGCTGAGAATCCTTTGACACATAGGAACTGTTAGTTACCCTAACTGGGATTTTAAAAGGTAGGTAAGACAGCTCCAGATCACAAGTCTGAGTTAGTTGCCTACACATTGGGTGAATCTTGAAACAAAGGGATTAAAACTCCTATGCATGCATTCCAAGCACCTGCAATATGTATCTTCTCTGGAGCCAGGCATTGCTAGGTGGAGTCACCTTGGAGTTTCTCAACTCCACCACCCTCTGAAAACTTAGGCCAGTCTTCCTTAAATTCTCTCAAAGTGGGGGCACAGCTCACAATGAGAAGACCTGGTGTCGAAACTGGGTGTGAATCTCTGCATGAGTTGTTTGTGGAGAAATGCTGGCATATTGAATGTGTATTTAAAATGTTTCTCCAGTCTTCTCCAGCCACAACTGTTACATCTCCTAGCTCTACTCCAGCGAAAACTATTGATACATCTCCTCCAGTTGATCTTTTTGCAACTTCATCTACAGCTGCTCCAGTCAGGTAAGTTAAAAAGCATATATGAGTTACTGAGCTTGATGTAGATGCCAAAATCAGAGTTGTAACAGGAGACTTGCCTGTGAGATTTTGCTTACTTTACAGGTAGTACACATCAGTATTGAATGGGCTACATTATTCTACCAGTATAGATCACAAATGAGCTCTAACAAAAAAAAGTAGCTACTCTGATTTGGTTTCAGTGTAGTAGTGATGTTGTACCATTCCCAACATTACTTCAGTCTGTGCAATTAGAAGTTTATGTGCAAATCCAAAGTAGTCATCGACCTTCAATATTCTGTTTCTAAAACTGCTGAATTAACATTCCTTTTTCTTGTTGTTCTAATTAGTTAATGAAGCACAAAAATAATGAACTTTTGAAAGTTAAAATAATAAGTAAACACTTGAGTTTGACTAATGAGAAATTCTGAGCCTTACTTTCAAGTCAAAATCACAACAAACTGCTGTTGTTCATTGTAATGAGCAGAAGTGAAAGGACTATAGATATGTAAAAGTTCTAAGCTTGAACCAAAAGTCTAAAGATGTGACTAACTTCAGTTAAATGTTGGATGAAGTACTTAATTGAAGAAAGAGCTTCTATTGTCAATTATTTAACTGTTCTAAATGAACAAGAAGTTATTTCCTAAGCTAATATCTGGCTGACTTAAGCCATTGAAGTGTTACCAACTCTGTTCTAATCTAACTAAAGCCAATGTATCGCCTGGAAATGCAGGTTTCTTGTTTTCTGACACGGCACAATGAAATGTTGAAGTAGAATGGAGCTGCTCTTTTTAGTCACAGCAGTTGTTTGTTCTGTTCTTGGACACTGTCTGGGATTTTGTTTTGGATTTTGGGTTGGTTTGGTTTTTTTTAGGATTATCAGAGTAGTCTCTCTATTGTGTCTCATATATCTGCTGGTGCCATTATCCAGTAATGGAAAGAAGTAGTACAGGTGTTCATGGCGATTGCTCTGATCCTAAGGCCTGAAAAAAATGGTCTGTCTCAATGATTCCACTAGTCATCCAAACTAAAAGTAATTCCTACAAGCCAAGTCATTACTTTTTTTTTTTTCCCTTTAATTTGAATGAAATGGAGAAACTCCTCCAGTATCTAATTTCTCTCTCTTTCCTTGGCAGCTCTTCCAAACCATCCAGTGATCTTCTGGATCTTCAGCCGGATTTTGCCGCTACTGGGCAGGCAGCTCCAGCAGCTCCTGCTGGAGCCACTTCATGGGGAGGTAGAGAAACCTCAGTGTCAGCATCTCTTCTTGCAGTCTCCGTCTTCTTGCCTGGCTGAACTGAAACCTGGCTCTTTCTCTGCTAGCCCAGGATGTTCCCACCTCGCTCCCAGGCTTCTGCTGACCTGACAGCCAGGCATCCCCTCGCAGCACAAGGCTACCCCTTTTTCCAGGGATATGCATAATAGTATAAGCAGCTTATAAGGACCTGACTGCAAAGCTGAGGGGAGCCAGGATTATGTGACTAAAAGTGAGCAGGAAGGGGATGGCTGAAGGTGAACAGGTAGGGTAGGCACTTTAAAACAGAAGAACTAGAACTGCTCATGTACTTGTCGGCAAGGTGAGGGCAGAAATCAATGCTTCTGTTCATAAAGCAAAGCCCACAGATCAGTGGGGGGAGGATCAAAAATATCTTTTAAAATAAAAATGCATCTAAAGGCAATGGTGGCAAATTAGTTCTGCTGCAAGTGTGATTACCTTTGACAACCCTTAAAGTATTTTATTAAAATCTTCCTTGTCTGCTTAGAATAATAATATGAAAATAGAAGTAGAGGGCTAACTGCTTTCAGAGAGGAATACCTACCCAGATCTCTGAAATCTGAGCTCTGTTGTGAAGGGAGCCTGTTGTTCCAGGCAGCACTAGCAGCTGGTGAAGAGAACAGCGATAAATGTAAGCAGTGTTCACTCCTGTCCTGTCAAAACAAGGAATTAGGCCAGTAAATGTGATTTAACCTACATAGTTGTAAACCCACTGTGGTGGAATCTTAAGAGATCTTCAGTTGTGTGGCAGCTTAATGAACTCATCAGCCCTCTCACGGCTGGAATGCTGCACTGAGTCGTGCTGACTCTGCTATGAATGCTAATACTGGGTACTATGGCTTCTGCATTCCGTATTTCTCTTCTTAACTTAAAGATGATATTCTATCTCAGTCACTTCATTAGGAGAGGATAGCTATAGCTGTTGTGTAGACGATGTTTCACATATTCCTATTTAATCTGTTGAATTGAATGTTGTTTTTCTCCCAGAAATGTCAATTTTATTAACTGAAATGTAATCTTACCCAGAAAGCAAGACTGAAGAGTCATCTACGATACCTGGGACTAATTCTTCTGCAATTATTTATTGCATCCTGTTTGTCTTGTTTTGTCATTGCCATGTACTGGGAGACAAGCTTGTGAGATGCTGAAAAGAGCTCAGGCCTCTCGGCTGACTTCTTTAAGTTGCTCATTTATGCAGAGTAAATAGCCATTAATATTGTAAAACATTGATTTGCATTGCAATTGAAAGCTGATTTATTTGGGTTTTTCTTTGCTCTTTTGGACAAAGCACATGCAGTTTGGAACTTAAATGGTTTTATTCTTCTGAATTACTGAAAACTTTAAAATTGACTAGTAATGCCCCTAGTCCTCTTATTCCACAATGGAAAAGGACAGCTAATGTTTTTCCCTTGACCAGGATTATCACTAGCCTCATTAAGTATGCTTCAGTCTTATCTTTCAGAATAGCATTTTAGTTATTTAGTAAGCTTCAAGTTTGTCTGCTTTACTGCTGGCAGGAGTCCAGGTATGATGACCCGTTACTGCACTGGAATCTTGATTTTTTTTTTTTTCCTTTTTTTCGTTTTTAAATTCTTTTAAAAAAATTGGTTTCGTGGTGCCTGTTTAACAAGCGTTGTAAAATAAAGTCAGGCTTGTGAAGATTGAGCCTTGTCAGACATGCACAGACTGAGAACTGGAATGGCTTTGTTGTGAAAATACTGAAAGTTCCATTAATGTTTCATCTGGTAATGAGAAAGCCTTTGAGCCTGTGTTAAGGGTTGTTTTTTTTTTTTTTCTATTACTTATTTAAACTGAATATGCAGGATGAAGCCAGTAGTCTTTAAGTTGTACTGTCTCATACGTACTACAGAGCCTGCTAATTAGTGCAGGTGAGGCTACATCAGGAATACTGCATCCAGGTCTGGGCTCTCCCATTTAAGGGAGAGAGGACTGGCAGAGGGCTACCAGGACTCCAGGGATCTAGAGCACATCTCTGAGGAGAGAGACTGAGGGAGCTGGGCCTCTGTCACCTGGCAAAGAGGAAGCTAAGGGGGATTCTCAGTAGTGGCCTACAACTACTTGAAAGAGAGTTATAGAGCAGAGCCAAAATTTTCTTGGATATTATAGTTGGTTATGATGAAGGGTAATAACAGATTGCAGCTTCAGAGGTTGATTGGGTATGAGGAAAAAAATATTTCACTTGGAGGGTAGGGCGTACTGGAAGAGATCCCTGATGAGAGTTAGTGGACTCTCCATTTCTGGAGACTTTTCAAGGCCTGACAAGACAGAGCCATAACTGCCCTGATCTGGTGTTGACTGTAATGTTCTTCTGAGCAGGAGGCTGGACAAGAGGACGTTCCTTCCACCCAGGACTTTTGGGAGGATGTGTAACAGTGCCTCCCAGCTGCTTGAGCTTCTTCCTCATCTGCAAAACTCTCCTGGCCCTCAGCAAGTTAACATGGGAACTCATGAGGAAGAAGGAGTAGGGGAAGGAATTGCTACAGTTCAGAATAGCCAGAAAAATGTGAATATCAAATACTTCAAGATGCAGCATCAGACTGGCACTTTAAATCTCACATATACCTCAGGAATACGTTGCCAGCAAACGCTCCTGCTTTCTCAGTGTCACTGGCAGTGTAGATTCTATGTATTCTGGCATATACTGTATATTCTGTATAGTACACTATGTATTTAGTGGCATATACAGTACACTATATTTTGTTGTGTACCTAGTACATTTCTGAATACAACAGAAGTTATCTAGCAAATAAACTATAATTTGTGAAAATCTACACTTGTGTGCTAAAAGGAGATGATCAAGGTAGGGTAATAAGTTGTCTGCAGCATACTGCAAGGTGAATAGATAGGCATTTCGCAGGCAAACTAGACTATAGTATTACAAAAAAATACAGTAGGTCAAATTCTGCATTCTTGCAAGGTCTGACTCTCAGATACAAAAACATTGTCTTGCATTTCTGCTCTGAACTACCTTGCAGTGTGCCTTAGAACATGGATTTGCTATTAGTGTTGTTACTTTAATATTACTATACAATAAAGCATTAGTTTTAATCCTTCCCATGTTAAAAGTAAGTGTAGGTTGCCACGTTGGATAATTGTAATTTCACGGTATTGTGATCTATAACATAACTGGATAACAAAAAGACATTGAAGAATGAGCTAATAGAAGGTAGAAGTTTTCCAGCAGTTGTTTATTTCAAGTCTAGCTGTGAGACGTCCACCTAGTGTGCAGTAATGAGATACCAGAGTGCTGCATTTTTAATATACTGTTACGCTCTTTCCAAACGGCATTTTGACTTACCTCAGCTTGTGCAGTCAGTCTCAAGTAGAGCTCTCCCAAGGAACCGATTACCAAAATACCTACATGTGGTTTCATGGTGCCTGTTTAACAAGCGTTGTAAAATAAAGTCAGGCGTGTGAAGATTGAGCCATGCTTGCTCAAAGTGTTTTGCTTCCTACACACTGACTCACAGTAAAACATCTGGACTCTGTGCTTGCTGTTCAGTGTGGATCAGATGAACCCATGACCCTGTTACGTGTACAGTGAATCTAGGAGCAACACTGAGCCACTGGCTAGTAAATAGGTAGCTGTTGAGTTCAGATTATTCTAACTGCAGTATGAAAATGTGATAGGCTGAACTGGTTTGTGCTCACAGATTTTTATAGCTTGTAGTTGATTCTTACGTAGGCAAAGCTTCCTCTGTCTTAGAGCTCAAGCTGACTGATCTCAGAGGACATGAAATTGTAGGAAGGTCTGTCACTAAAGATGCTTCCTTGGCTTCCAAAAACAGTTGACTAAGGAACCGAAGTTGGAACAGAGCCAACCTGCTTATGCTGTCAAGCATTCATTCTCCTCATAGTGAGTGTTAACAGAGGTGATTGTTTCTGCATACGATGCTTGCCCTGTCACAAATGCAGGAAAAGCTTTCAAAGAGGAGCTGCTCTCCTTTTTTTTTTTTTTTTTCTTTTTCTGCCAAACAGTTGTCTCAAGTACAAGAACCACAGGCTGTCTGCCTCTCAGAATATACCTGGGGCAGTAGGGATGCCATATATTGTATCCTGAAGTAACTTAACACTGTATTTGCAAGCTGCTCTCTGCTAGAGTACCCTGGCTTTAGTTCCAGTTTTGTGAAGGGTTCCAGGGCTGGTAAGTGCATCACAACAGCTCACTTTGGAAGAACAGTAAGCAGAATTCTGTCTACTTTTAATGACTGCAGTGTTGATTTTGACTGCTTTCTGACTACTTTGGTCTAGAAAATACTTGCAACTAAGCAGAACTATCTTGAGATTCTCTTTGGTATGTGAGTGTGTTCTGCTAGTAGCTCATTGATTTAAAGAAGCTTGAACTATGCCTGTTTACTGTACTTACATGTGAGCACTGGCATTCATGGGGGCTCACTCTTCCCATGTACACTTTTGCTTGGTGAAAATCTTGAATTTGTGTGCTGTTGGCCTAGGAGACTTGGCATTTAAAATTTTAAGTGTTCTTGGGGGATGTTAGCTGTTCATAAATTTCAAAGAAGTCTACATACTTCTGGTCTTACTCTTACACTGCTAAGCCAAATGCACGAGAGAACTACTGTAGTGGTGAATTGAGGTTCTAAAGAAGTGGTTCTTGGCTTTACCCTGGGGTAGTGAAAGGTAGGAGACCTTCCTGTCAACCTTTACATAAGGCCACTTCTCTGTTAAGAAAGGAAAACCAGTGGTATAAAACAGAGGTGATAAATGCTATCAGTGTTTGAACATCTTGCTGATTATATTTAAGGAACTTAATCAAATATGTGAAACATATGCACTGGTTCTGTTTTGAGGAGAGCTATTAAACTGAATGAGCTTTGTCATGTAACAGTAACTTCTTGAATGTTGGAAAATCAAGTGTGGAAATTACGTTTAACCTAGACATGTCACTTAGAGAATGAACGTATGGCTAATGAACATCTTCAATCTGGCAATTCTACTAATTGGTCTGTTTCTTTATTCTGCTGTCATTTTAATGGACAATCACTAGACCTCTTGGGAGAGGGTGAGTAATATTTATGATTTCTAAGATTTTTGAATGTTAAAACTCCTTATTAAAAGCTCCATCTTTCTGGAGTTGAGTGATTGTGGTCTCTCTCCCTCTTCCCCTTACTTTTCCTGTTTGATCTTCATTATATGATTGCATATAGATAATCTGGCTGCACTTTCCGGTGTTACCTCTGAGCCACAGATTTCAGATCCATTTGCCCCAGAGCCTAGTGCAACTACTGCTGCAACTACTGATACTACTACTACTTCAGCTGCTGCCACTACAACTACAACTATTACTGCTGCCACTGCTGAAGTGGATCTCTTTGGAGGTTAGTTTGGTTGCTCTGATGCTCTATTCCAGCTCGTAAGATAGATGAAGCAATATAGAATTCAGCTATTGTAACAAGGCCTCTAGTTTTACTAACTATACCAGAGGTGTCTGTGTGTTGGAGGCTGGATGGAACAGGAAACGTAAGCTGTGCTTTTAGCTTATAGACTCCTCTGCATGTAGATGGAAATGGAAAACTGTATACCCTTAAGAACGAGTTACCTTATGGTTGAACAGCTAAGAACATGAGTTTTCATGTCCAGACTGGGGTAAGCAGGCATTCTTTCCACGTGATTCGATAACTATGTACCGTATGACAATTTCTGGGAAAAGCAGTTGTGCTTTCATAGTTATTGCACTGGAAAGGATGGATGTGGCAGCTTCCTGCCCCTTCATTACATGTCATGCTTGAGCTGTGTTGTCTTTCTTTTGGATCTTCCCTGTAAATATAGCATTGAGCCAGATGAAATGACTATATTTCACCATTCTTGAGTCTGGGTTTTATTTTGTGTAGCATTAACAGTAAACTAAAGTGACAATGAACTTGTACTAAATGCCAACTGTACAACTAATGCATAAGAAACATTCTTGTAGTTTAGTTATGCTCTTTCGGTCTCTAACGTTTGCAGCTAACCTCTTGAGTAAGAATAAATTTCCCCCTGTATGTTGTCAGCTTGGTTGTCACTCACAGAGCAGAAGGCTTCTCAACAGCATGTCAGAAATCCATTTCTTTTCAACATGACGTCAGCCCGAGTTAATGGAGAAATGTTCTGATTTACAAACTACTGACATGTTTAGATCACCTGACCGCTGTATTCTTCTAGTTGTCTCGTCCTGTGATGTGTACTTCCAGCATAACAGTGGAAGTCAGGAATTAGTGATAACTTATTTGCTATCAAAACTGAATTCCACTACGTTCCCTGTGGTGATGTGTTTATCACTTCTAGTTACAGGAGTGCTGGATATGTCTTGTACATAAGCAGTTTGACTACAAAGGTATTTCTTAAAGACTGAAAGTTCCCAGTTAGAAGTTTTGTTTAGGACTGACTTCAACAGACTCCTCCATGATATCCCAAAGAAAACTGTTGAGAAGCTGTAAGAAAGGAGTACAACTGCTACCTGCTACTTAACGCCTCCTTTTACAAAGATGAGTAATAGTCCATGTGCCACAGGATCGGGCAGTTCAGAAGCATTTTTAAAATAGTTGTGGGCAGTGGTGCTGGACACCACTAGGAGCAAGAGAGAGTCTGATGTTAGTTAGTCTCAGAAGCCAAGGCCTGCGCTCATTAACATCGCTGCAGATGCATGGCCTGTGAAACATCTGGTGTGTAGATGTTGGGGTCGAGCCAGTCTTGGATACAGCACTTCCAAATGGCATTGTTAATTTAGCATAGATATCTGACTTTTTAAAAGATTAAATGATGATTAATTAGCTAGAATTCACTGTAAACTTGCAACAGGATTAGAAAAACATCTGCCCTTGCCTGTTCTTCCAGTACTACAGCAGCAAGTTGTACCCTCCTTTATTTTCTACTTTTTCCACTATTCTGTGCCTGGAAAAGTGACTACTACCAAATCATGTGTCTACCTCCATGTTTATAAAGTGACAAAGAGCTGGATGCTTTTAGTTTCTAGAGATTTAACTGATTATTAGATTACTTAGTGGCACATATTAAGAAGTGGAGTTGCCTTCATCCTCCAAGGTGGAAAGAATTTTACTTTTGCAGTATCCAGACTTCTGTAACTTGATTTCTGATTTCTTCTTTCAAAGAGAATGTATTTGTTGCTCAAATACTATAAGTCTCCAGTGGATTGTATATTAGATGAATACTGACTTTTTCCTGGAACACTTCAGGAAGAAGCAAGGTTTTATTACTTACAACGGCATCAAGTTTCTGGATTTGAAAAACCTCTAATTCTAAAGAAGAAAAATCTCTAAATACACTCAGCAGTGAAGGTACTTTTGCAGTCCCTTCAAGGCACCCACAGGCCCGACCCTTTTAAGATCCTGGTGTCCATAATGAACTTCCATCTCTCTACTTACGGGGTTTTTTTTTTTCTTTTTTGGTTTTCCTTTCTGAAGCCGCTGCTGTAAGTGATGTCCCATACTAACATTCCTTGTAACTTTCAGACTACGTACAGTGCAAGAAGCAGTAGTTTCTGGGCAGACACTGTTGCTCTCTAGCTTTTGTGGTGGTAGGCCTGCTGACGCTTAATCTTAATAAGTAGATATTTGAACTCTGAGGTCTGCTAGAGATACAGTCTTCGGGGTCACCTTAACTTTTTGCAGCTTGCCAGTTCTTAGTTGCTTTACATGGTTCCTTGCTGTGAGGTGTGGTAGGAGAAGGTACAGGAGAAGTGATTTCAGGGGAAAGAATGTGAAGAGCCTGCTGCGTAGGGAAAGGAAGCTGAAAGCTGTAGGAAAGAGGCAGCCAGGTTGGTGGAAGAAGCGGAAGAGGAGAATTTGCAGGAAGGAGTGTTGACTTGCTGTATCACTGCTACTTTGTCTGATAGGAGCCTGCATGCTGCCTATGACTGGGCTTTGTCTTTCAGAGGAAAAGCGGCTCTGCGTTATGTCCTCATCTCTAACACAGTCTTGGAAACCAGATGAGAAACGCAGGATTGATCCAGCATAGCTTTTTTGAAGAGTTCTATCTGATTAATGAGCAAGCTTTTAGTTACCTGAGCCAAACTGAAGAATTCCTTATCTTGTTTCGAAGATAAACAAGCGGAGGCTGTTTTCAAAGTGCAGCTGGAATCATTCCTGGGAGGGAGAAATTTAAAGGTGGAAGAAAGGCGAAATAACTTGAAATGCCATGTATCTCAATAATAGAATTGGGACACGGTGTTTTGGGACGCTAGTGATGTGCTCTGGAGTTATATTTTGTTGTGTGGTTGCACTGTAAGCAGTGCAAGTAAGAAGTCATGGCAGACACTATGCAAATGTCAGTAATTAGGCATTCAGATGATATGAATTACAGGTGGGCAGGAGAACTATAGTTTTCCCTTTAAAGAAACTAAAGACAAAGTGATCAAGACTTTTTGGCACTGAAGGAGTAATGAATGTCCCTTGTACTGGAACGTGCAGGTATAGCAAACTAGCGCTTATTTAAAAAAAAAAAAAAATCCCCTAATTCTTATGATTCTTTAATAAGTGGAATATTTCTTGTTAGCTCAGGTCAGTTTCTCCATGTCAAAAAGTAATGAAGGATGACTGAAGAGTAAAAAACTGTGGAAACAGAGAAAAAATTCTTTTCACTCGTACGCTTTATTAAGACTTTCTGTAGGGTTGTTTCATATGCTGCATAATGCATTAAATGATTGTAAGTCAGGTGTATCATCCTGTGTGTGTAACTTCTGTCGTGTATTGGTGTTGTGGCATCAAATAAAGCCTGAACTTATGAAATTAAACAGATCACTCTTCAGGAACACTCATTTAGCTGCAGACAAGAAGTACTGAAGCACTACTTCACTATTTCAGAATTCAGAAATGCTCTTGTTAGCACATCATTGCAACAAGAACTATTTTTTTAACAATTTAAGTGTTACACGATACATAATACATATCTGTCACTCCTAATAGATGTTCCATGCAGTATGAACTTGCAAAGGTTTCAGCAACATCTTTTAAAGTTTTTTTATTAATAAAATATGCGGTACTTAAGTGTATCCATTTTTGCATATGAAGCTAGATTTTAGCAGAGGACATCTGTGCAGGTGAACCAGAGCCTTTTGAAAGACTTCAAAGAACTTGATAAGCATTAACTTCAAACAAAAACAAACCCTGAAAACCCACCTTGGGTTTGAACTGTGAGTTTTAGGGCCAGTTGTTCAGGTTGGTATGTCTCTATGCTCATATACGTTTCTTGAACTTCTCAGAGTAACTAATATTTAAATTTCCTAATATGCCATTTTTCCTTTAGATTCTGTTATGAATTTGTATGTCTATGTCACCTACCATTTAACCCAAGTATGATGATGAAGAAAATGAAAACGCTTAGCTAGAATCTTACTTGGAGGTGGCAATAAACAATAAAGCTGGTGCCAAGCTAGCTGTTCCCTTCCTTCTGCGGGCTGGAAGGAATTTGTTCCCACCTGAATTTCTGCAGCTGTTACACATGGAACTTCAATACTCTACATCTGGACAGGAATAGGTGTTACTCTAAGGCTGAAGTGGTCCCAATGTAGAACTTGTGATTAACTCTATGCATTCTGAAGACCCACTTTATATGAAATCTGGAGTCTATCCTTTCATGCTGGGAAGTAATTATGAGTAGTGTTGACAGACTTCTGTGCTGTTGGCCTACAAGCATGTGTGGATAGAAATGTGTTCTTGTCAAAGAGCCCAGGGTGACCCTCCATCTGAAAGCCATCCCTGTGGAGCAAAACCCAACACATATGACCATACACATAGCTTATTCTCAAGTACAATTCAAAACTCTTCAGTCCAGTTCTGTGTTGAATTTCTTCTACGTGTTATATACCAGTGTCTGGTATACATACAATAATGTGATGTTGGATTAATTCTGATTTTTTTACTTGGACAACTGCCATCCAGTTTTGTTGTTGTACCCTGTCACATGAAAAATAGAATTATATTTGAAATGGCTTATTAGCAGGCCTTTTTTTGCTACTAATTCATTTTAATTCTATTGTACAAGGCTAATCGGCTTTTGTATCTTCTGTTGAAGTTTCAATGCATGTTGTTTTAAGCTTTTTAGATTAACTGGCACAAACTTGTTTTTAAAATGGTTGTTTGCATTTTAAAATTGATACTCAAGTTAAAGCATGTTAAGCTTTTTCCTGTACTGGTTTGGCAGTGCAATTGCCATATTCCCCAACAGAACTTTTTTTTAACTTGCTGACTTTGTAGCAGTAGAAAAATGGCCTTTATGAGCATCTTGAAGTATTTAGTCTTAACTGCATAGTCTTTTTGTGAAGAAAATGCTTGCCTATGAGGGTAGTCCAAGTGGCGGTGTCCATTAGGACTACTTCATGGGATTAAGAGCTACAGATGATGGTTTAAGCCTAGGAGTAATGCTGTAAAAATTCAGAGCTTGAAATTTAAACATGTCACTTAGCAAGTGGCAGACAAAAAAACAGTGAAAGAAAACATGTGACCAAGTCGTTCCAAAAGCCCAAACCAGTTGCTTTCCTGGACTTGGCTGGTTGGCCTTAGAGGTGATCCTCAAAGGAAAGACAATTATGGCTGGCCAGTAGTTAAGATGAACAGTCTTGATCTGTGAGAAGCAAGCTGAGTAAATATAACCTATGCATCAGGTTATGGCTTCAGAAAGATCCAATTGGAATACTGTTAAGAAACAAGTAAGTTCAATTTCTCAGCTGTTGCATGACTGACGTGGCCCAGAAGCCAGAAATGGTAGATGCAGATCTCTGCCAGTGTAAATGGGTTGTTATTAGTGACGGTGCTTAAGTTTGCAAAGCACTGTGCAAGTAAACTCAGTTGCAGATTAGTCACATGTTATGGGCTTTGAGCATGCAAGCTTTTAATATCTCTAATAACACCAACCTACTGCCATACCTCTGCTCTGTCTTCATTAGTTAATTTTGGGTAGTATGTGAACATGCTGCTCTGAACCCTTATACAATGAGAATAACGCCGCTTTTTACACTTGCTGTACTGCCAGCGGGCAACCTGAGAAGCTCCATCTTCAAACCTTGTCTAGAACCTGCTCGTGTGGGGTTGTCGGAGACAGTGTTTTGCGCTGCATGACTTGTCTTGCTGTCAGAGTAACAATGTTCATGTTGTATAAGGGGATCTACCTGTGCAATTTAACTTGGTTCTTTTACTGTATTTTTCTTCTCTTTATCCTTTTTCCTTTTAATTTCTGTTCTTAAACTGCACCCAAGATGCCTTTGCAGCTTCTCCTGGGGAAGCCCCTGCAGCAGCTGAAGGGGCAGCAGCACCAGCTACCCCAACCCCTGTAGCAGCAGCTCTTGATGCATGTTCAGGAAATGGTGGGTTTTATGTTATTAGATAGTCTCTTGTTTTGCTGGTTTTTTTTGTTTAAACTACATGGCAGTGTGTTTTTCTGAAATTTTCCTAGTGTTTTCAATTGGTCAAAACAAACCTTAGACTGAAGAGCATGCTTAACAAAACTGCCTGTTTCTGAGTCCCGGTAACTTTGTGCTTATTTGATAGTGCTAATAAATAAATCTGGCAGTGCTGAGTTTTTTGTAAGCAGTAACCTGCTAAACTGGATATTCTTTTGTCATATTTCTGTCTTTTTGGCCTTGCCAAACAGCCTTTGGAAGTTCCCCCTTTAGTAACTAGACTGCTCAGCCTTTCAGATGGTCTTTATTTTGGAAAAACATAAGTAACATGTCTGGATAAGTAGGCCAGATGTTAGAGGGACCACCTCGATGTGTGTGTATTTGCAGTATGTGCATTGCCTGTAGTTGCTTTGTTCTTGACTTCCTCCCTCACTGATCCTAAATATGCATACACATCTATTTCCCCTCTCCTTTTTACAAGACCCCTTTGCCCCATCCGAAGGTAGTGCAGAGGCTGCTCCTGAGCTGGACCTCTTTGCTATGAAGCCAACAGAGACTGCTGTTCCTGTAGTTACCCCTACAACTAGCGCAGCCACTCCAGTTCCTGCAACAACTCCTTCTCCAGCTGCTGCTGTTGCTGTTGCTGCTACTGCTACTACGGCTACTGCCACTACCACTACTGCCACCACTTCTGCTACCGCCACCACCTCCGCTCCTCCTGCTCTAGATATCTTTGGTGGTAATTTTGTTTTTAACTCTTTGATTCTGGTGGATTGATCTGTCAGGAGTACAGAACAAACAAATCATTGTTGCATGCATGCTGTGTGCTAGGCTTTCAAACCAGAGAGCCTGTTAACTGCAAATATAATGTGCGAAACTTGAAAGCTCTGCTTTCAATCCTGCCTTTCGAAAATGAGTTAAAGACATGTTATGTTCTTGGCCTTAGATTTATTTGAGTCTGTTCCTGATGTACCTGCAGCACCTAAACCAGATGCTACTCCTAGCATAGATCTCTTTGGTACAGGTAAAGAGAGAATTCTTCCGAAACTCTGCTGTTTGATGCCTGTAATGGTGTAAACTGACTTGAATGATACTTACTTCTTGGTTTTTCATTCATTTCTCGAAGATGCTTTTTCATCTCCGCCGCATGGAGCTTCTCCTGTACCTGAGAGTTCTCTCACCGCTGATCTCTTATCTGGTGAGTGCTTGTTTTCATAGGCCACTTATTTTTAGTTTTTGTTCTCAAGAGTTAAAAAAACCCACAAGACATACTACCAATTTATGTCTTTAAGCTGAAATACTAAGTTGTGGGTTTGTTGACACTTTGATCACAAGATTGGCAGCTGCTGAAGATGCAAGCCATGAAGTGGCTGGCCATGAAGTGNCTGACACTGAAGTTAAGTAGGTAATGTGGTTGTTGAGAGGGTAAATCCTCCTCTAAGAATAAGAAAATTCTTAATAAGCAATGCTTTCTTTAAAGTACTGTATTTTTCAGTTGCTGTATGAGAAATGTAACACTTTCCATTTGCAGTTCCAAAGACTGTTACGTGAATTTACCCACCCTATGGTTCTAACTGGTGGAGCCCATGTGGCTTTAAAATATTTAGCTATCATTGTTGCCTTGCTGATACTAAATATTATTTATCCTATGCTTACTGCAGTGGATGCATTTGCAGCCCCCTCTCCTCTACCCACTGCCTCTCCAGCAAAGGTGGATTCTTCAGGTGTGATTGACCTATTTGGTGGTGGGTATTTTTCTTTCCTCACCACTTCAGAGTTGAATCACTTCATTTTGATTACCTTTGCGCTTGGCACAAAGCTCCTTTCTCCTTCTCACAGCTTTTCTATGTAGAATCATGGCTAATATTAGCATGTCCAATTCTTCGTATTGCCTAATAACGAACTGCAAATAAACTGTCAGCATGGCTGTTCTGTTGTCATGACACTTGCCATTCTGTCTTCTGTCAGTGCGTGTATGGCTTTTCCTCAGAGGTTCAATGAAAGTCTGTTGTGTGCTTTTTTCCTTCTTTGCAACTCTTGTGTTCATGTTGTTTTCTCTCAGTTCCGTTTCTCAAAGCAGCTGAAGTTTTGAGGCTTGTCTCAAACTGGATATCTGAATCACAGGATCTTTGTTGGGTTTGACTACGTGGAAATTAGGATGGGCACAACCAGCTCTAGAAGTCTTGTAGAACAGGAATGTTACTTAGAAGCAGTGAATTTCCAAACATTGGTGAAATATCCCTCTAAACAGACTTAAGGTCAGCCAGTAAATTCTGGCTGGAACGACTCCAGTCTGTCATCCATGCATTGATCTCCAAAGGGCTTAACCCTCTCGCCTAGAATGCTGTGGTTTGTAGGGGTTTTCTGAGAAGAGGCCCGACTAAAAGGACTCACAAACCTCACTGACATAATATTGATATCTTCAGTGCTATTCTTCCCTATAGAAAAACAGATTCCTTTGAAGTTCTGGTTTGTTGCCCCTCCTTTTTTCCACCTGAGCTTTGTGTCCGTGGTACTGCTTGGCAATAAAGATGGCCAAGCACTTTCATTTTCTTCTGATGAATTAAGTGGTTATCCTTTTGTCATCTTTTGTTCAAGACAGGTGGTAGATTGATACATTTAATACTTAACTCTACCTTTTTTTTTTTTTTGATCCTTTCTGGAATTCCCTTTAGATGCTTTTGGAAGTAGTGCTTCTGAACCACAGCCCGCAACCCAGGCTGCTTCTAGTTCCTCAGCTTCTGCGGACCTACTTGCTGGTAATAACGATCTTCTAAACTTGTTATTTTAAGGCAAAACTAAGAATCAGTCTTTGAAATCTTTTATGTTTCTTGGGTGTAAGTGGACTTTTGCAGTGGAATAAAATTCTTGTTCACAAGATTTCTTAGTATTTTACGCGTATTAAATTAAAACTACAATTATTTATAATGGAGGCACTATACCCAAGTACAAGTTAACTTCCTAGATTACCTTCTTCCCATGCTTTTTATTTTCCTACCTCCTACACAAGCCTTATTTTTCTGTACTGTTTACTGAATGGGGTGTTTATTTATGTAAGTTTCTTTGGCTGACTGTAGCAGTACTTCGGCAGTATTACACGCTATGCTATGTATTCCTTACTGCTAAGTCATCTTTTTTTCTTGGTTGATTTAATTGAGGCAGGTTACATACTTCAATGTTAAGAGCTTGGATGAATGACTTGGTAGCAGTCTTGCATTTAGCCAGGGAGAGTGAGGTGATAAGAGAGAGCTTTTCTGAGCATAAGGGCATAGAAGTGGTAGAGAGACCCTCTCCTTATACTGGGTGGGATGAAGTCTCTGCTAGCGCTGAATGTAGCATCACTTTCAAACCCATTTCAAAGGTTGAATCACTATATTGTTGCAGTCTGCATCCTACAGGTAAGCAGCTTCAGCTGAATTCTCTTTGTACTCCAAAGTTCATGCTATACCAGGTATTTTGGTGGCTGTAGTAACTGTGCTAAACAGTTGTGACTCCCGCCGTCTCAGTTGGAAGTTTGTAGAGAACAAGATCCCAATATGTCTTCCTCAGATTTAAAAAAACTAATGCACTCTGGTTGAGGAAGACTTGGCTTAGTTTTCCCTCTTGTTTCTGAAAGGTGAATTTGTCAGTAGAATTTGTTGGTAGGTTACCCTTCAGGAACTTTGAAGATGATTGTTAGCTTCATTTGGTACCTTTGTGACATCTGAGCTGGAGTGATAGTCTGCACTTTATGCAACTGCTGACCACTCCAGGTGTGGTGACCCCTGACATCAGTTGCTGTCTACATGTCTGCAGATCTCTCATGCCAACTTGCACTGTATCAGAAGTCCGACCCTATGTATGTTTTACCTTTATATGCTCGTGATAGGTCCTACCTTGTGTGAGGAATACATAATGTGAGGTGCCTAGGTATGTAATCTCCTCTAAGTGGTGTGAGTTGATACAGGTGGGTGCTTGCATGCTGAAGCCACCACAGAAAAGCACACACATTTTCCAGTACCTGCTCTAAGTGTGGGCATCGCCTAGTTGTGCTGCAGGAAAGTAGCAGTAGTCTAGATAATAATAATAATAATGATGATGATGATGATGATGATGATGATGATGATGATGATGTACATGTCTGTTCTCAATTGGTTCCAGTGCTGGCCAGCCAGCTACTTAAAGCGAGACATAATGCGTAAATGTGTGCTAAAGCTTTAGTACAGGCAACTTCAGGATTTTAAGGTAGAAGACCACCATTTGTTTTAATATTGCTTCAATAGGTCTTTGTATTAGTTAGTCTATGGGTAGCTTAAGGCCAGAGATCAGGCTTTAACAAATAGATTCTGAAACGTAGTAGTCATTTGCGGTTGTATGCGTTGTTGGGGTACTGGGTGCAAAGATGTTGTTGGGCAGAAGCTAATTCTGCTTATGCAAACGTTACAATACAAAATATTTTATGTGCTTATCTGTAACTAAGTTTCAATTCTGGTAGGAATTATGCTCCAGCTGGCTTAAACTTCAGCAGTGTGCTCTCTGAATCTGATGAGTCACATTAAATCAAAACCTAAATTATGAAAGGGATGTTATAAGTCTAAATGCTCAAGCAGACCTGAACCAGCTGGGGTGAATAGATGATTTTTTTAAATTCTAATTTATTTTTGGTTTGAACATACATTCAAAAGGGCTCCAAGTACATTTGAAGCCTTTTTTGGCAGATGTAGAGAGTCTGTAAACATCATAGCATATTGCTAAGCATTTGTTCACCCTAGATAACAGCAGATGTATAGCCTGCAGTGTAATCCAGTTTTAAATGTAAAAGTGTCCAGAATTCATATGGTGGCTGAAGGCTTGTCCTTCATGGTTTATGAGTGTTTGGTTGTACTAAGTGTGTATATGCATAATGTTGTGAGTATGCATAATTGTCTTAAGTGTTCTGTTTCTGTCTTAAGTTTCTAGTCTTTCGTGGCTCACTAAGAAAATATGGTAGAATTTTTTTCATACTCTTCTGAGCCTCTCAGCAGGCAAGACTAGAACTGTGCTGCTAAATACAATAGTCTAGCCATTTATCCTTTAAATCTTTCTATCCAATTAAACTGTGTGCATGTGTATACCAGTGCGCACTCTAAAAGCATCTTCTTACTAGAAATCTTACTTGAATGTGTAAGTAAAATCAACCTCAAAATCGGGCAGTTGGGGATGTCCAGACAACACATCTAACTCAGTTGCTGCTGTTTCTGCAGACTCACTCTGGGTCTTGTGCAAGCCCTAGGCAACTAAGAACTTAATCTGTTAAAGCATTTTTATGGCATTTGTGCCTGATGTTGGTGTTAAATTGCGCAGGGCTAAAAGCTATGGAATTAAGACCAATCGTCATGCAAACCTCACCTGAAGCTGGGGAGAACTCTTCTGTAGCTGGAGCAACACACACTTTGTGGGGCTTTGCAAAAGCTTACACAACTTTCAAAACAGAATCTTATAAATGGATATTAAGTATTGCCCTGCTGCCAGGCTCCTTCTCACTCAGGAAACAGAAAGCATCTAACCAAGCACAGTGCTTTAGGACTCTCTGCTTCATCATCCCTGTGTCTTGTCAACCTGCCTCTGGTCTGATCCTTTGGAGATCAGTACTTTTTTGCAGATAGTTGAATGCATGGGACTTTGCCTTGGGACAGGTGATGAACCAGGAGAGAGCTTGTAGGTAAGGACTGGAGGACAGGCCAGCATTGGTGAAGTTACAGTAGATGTCTGCTACAGACCACCCCATCAAGAAGAGGCAGTAGAGGAACCTTTTTTTTAGGCAGCTGAAGAAAGCTGCACTATCACAGGATTTGGCACCATGGACAGCTTAAACTACCATAGTATGTGCTGGAAGAGCAATAGGGAATATGGCTGGGCACAGGTAATCCAGGGGACTTCTGGAACATATTAGAGAATCTCTCGAGGTGAGTGATCAAGACGTATCGGAGTGAGTTCAATGGAGGGCCACAGAGATGGTGATGGATGCACATGACATACGAGGAGAGGCTGAGAACTGGGTCCATTCAGCCTTAAGAAGAGAGGGCAGAAGGGAGACCTTAGAAGTGTCTAAACAACCTCACTGGAGGATACAGAGAAGACTAGCCAGGCTCTTCTTGGAGGTGCACAGTGGTAGGAAAAAAGGCCATGTGGGTAGGGAGTTCCAGTTAAATACTGGATTTTTTTTTAAATTATTTTTACCATGAGGATGGTCAGATAAGATAACAGGCTGCCCAGAGAGGCAATGAAATCTCTCCCATTGGAGGTGTCAAAGCAAGTCTCTGGGCAACCTGATGTGATTAGACTGGCTTTGAGCAGGGTGTTGGGCTGGCTGGCTTCCAGAGGTTCCTTCCAACCTAAATTATTCTATGACAAAGCCACTTCAAGAACAGACCTTGGAGAGCTGAGGGTGTATCTCTGATCCCAGTGCATTCGTCCAGATTCAAAATTAGTGTCTGTGAACATGTGACTTGCTGTGAAACAGGATTTGGGTGATAAGGGCTTCACAACCCTGAAGGAGGCCCAATAAACACTGGGAAGTCGCAGAGGCTTTTGAAACTCTTTACTTTGGACTGCAGAAAGCAGGCAGCTCTTCTTCCCGCTCCTGCTTCCCTGGCTCCAGCCAGTGCCCTTGGTACTGGTAGCATCTCAGTAGCATCTGAAGGGACCAGTTTAAGTTACGATCCGAGTGTTTTCAGTCATTGCCTGCAATCTGGCAAGCTTCAGCTGAAGTACGCAATTTGTGGGAAGTTTCTAACCAGGTTGTGTTCTCCTGGACCTGTAGTACATAGTCTGGTTTTCTGTCCTCTCCCAGCTGTGTCTGGAGCCAATGTATTTGTTCATATAGGCCAGGCGTTCCACAGCTAAAGCCTGTCTGCTGGTGGTCCAGCAAGTTGCTGGCCTGGTGCCCAGGACCCAGTGATGGCACACCAGTCTCATTTCCCTACTCAGGGTTTTGGTTTGAATACAATTAGCTACTGCTGACTTACTTTTCTTCTAAAATATGCATCTGATATATAAAGAAGTCTGATACTTGTGTGTGTATAAATCTCTCTTATTCTTTCAATATTTTTGAAGTGTCTGGTGTTAAATCTCACTTAGTTCTCTGAGAAAGCAAAGCTTTCAGGAAGATCATCTGAGATCTCTCAGTAGCATTTGATATAATAGATCCTCATAGTTTGAGCACAAGTTCGTTATGTTGAGCTCTAACCTGTCTTGTAGTTAAGTGCCCTGGGTTTGGCCAGGACAGGGTTAATTTTCACCAGAGTCCAGGAAGAGACACAGCCGGGCAGGCTGACCCAACCTGGCCAAACAGAGCAGGGTATTCCATACCATGTGCCATCATGCTGGGTTCTGGTGGGAGGGAGCTGGGCGGTGAGAACTCACTCGCGGCTCGGGAGTGTGCAACGGCGGCGGTTCAGAAGAGCGGCTCTGTGGGTCGTGCGGTTTGTGTTGTGTTTTCTCCTGATCTGTATCGTTGTTGTTCCTGTTCCCGTTGTTTGCTATTCTGTTAAACTGCCCTTATCCCGACCCACCAGTTTCTGCCTGTTTCTTCCCATTCTCCTCCGCACCGTGGCGGGGGGAGGGGCGGCCGCGTGGCGCTTTTGTTGCCGGCAGCAGCCAAACCATAACATTAAGTGTCTGACAGATGCTTGATTTCATAGCTGGGAAATGTGCTGTTGTCACTGTTTGTAAGATGTCTGCATAATGCACTGTAGTTGATATACCCTGTGACCATGGAAAGCAGCTTGGATAAAACAGTGTTTAGAAAATCCTCAGAATTTTCTTTTATTTTCCTATTTTTAAAAAGCTGACTTCCCCACTGAACTGGTAACTAAAGAAAGCTGAAGAAAGAAGAGGAAGGAAAGAATTAATTGACTGCTTAAACAGCAATGGTACAAACTATCTCAGTAAAAAGACAGAAAGTAGTGATAAGGGTTTAACGTAAACAGGTGATCTCTTCTAAATTGATAAATTGTATTTGGTACTTAATTTCAATGATGTGACTGTTGGAGTAGCGTGGTTAATTTTTCAGATTTCACCCACATGAAAACATCTGCACTTACTTTGGATGAGAACAGCACTTAAAATGGTCTCTACATGTTGGAGAAAATTATCTAAAGGAGAAGTTTCAAATTGGTAAATGCTCAAGCTTCTGTCCATAGGCAGCAATGATTAGCTGGACAAATAAGAACAGTAGACTGCAAGGCAGGACATTCCCTGTAAAGAAATTAAAGGCAGTGGTAGAGTACTGGTTTGTCACTGTCTTGTGCTCAGCTGTGCCAAAATGAGACGCTTCCTACTCTGATACAACCTGTACTTTTCCCACCCTGTATTTGCATAAGTCACAGTTGGAGCTCCGAGCTCAGGTCTGATCCTTTCTATGCAAGGGCAGCTGGGAAAAAACAAGGCTGAGAGGCTGAAGAATGTAGTAGAGAGGTCTCGAACATCACTGTCAAGAAGAGATTGAATAAGAGGAATGTCTTGTAGATGGAAGAGAATTGAGAAAGTGTTATATGTCTGTTCTTGTTTAGATGGAGTCTTTGTATATTTAATCAGCTTCAAGAGTCTGTAGATAATAAAAATAAGCTTAAATTGCAAGAGAGATCAATATGTAAATTATTATACATATAATAAATATAATATATATTAGGTATTATATAGAGGGCAAGGGAGCGATTTTAAGAATAGTCAAGCATGGGAGTACATTGCTTGTAGGCTAGAGAATTTTGATGAGAAGGGTTTATTTATATAAATATAGCGTTTATAATGTCTGCATTAGCCTTAATTGTGGAGATTCTCCAGCCTACAAGTAGTTCACTTGTGGATGCTCTTGATCCTGCTTTGGCGTGATTGTGGGGTGGGGCAGCAGCTCGAAGATGGCTTTATGAGGGAGATGGGGTGTTTTAAGATGGTGAGAGAGGCTAAACTGGATTAGTAAAACACTGCCTTCAGAACTGAGATTCCAAAGTAGTTGATGGGTGATCATGTGCTTTTCTCAAGTTAGTCCTCTGTTTCTGTTTTTTTCTGAACCAAATCTTGTTTATTACACTCTGCCTGTGAGATTACATACCTGGAAAGACAGCGTGTAGTACTGGAGGAATTGTGTTCTCTGTTCAGTTGGTCTGCCTCTGCAGGAATCTAAATAACAAACACTGAAGTTTTTATTGGTGACTCTCAAAATCTTAAATTCCCTGGGTCATACCTGGCATACCAAGGATGCTTGTGTAGTACTGAGTTTTTCACAATGGTCTGGTAAGAACTGTCTCTATCATTCTGCCTTCTATAGATTGAGCTTTTGATAAACACGGCACAACAAGACTGACTCTAATGTCCACACTTCTCTTATGTGGCTTTTTCAAGGCTTTGGAGGCTCATTTATTGCTCCCTCTCCATCACCATCCCCAGTCACCCCAGCTCAAACCAGCTTATTACAGCCTAACTTCGATGCAGCTTTTGGGACAACAGCTCCAACGACTGGCAGTTCGTTTGATGCATCAGGTGAGCCACAGGGCTTCTTCGTGTGAAACTTCTCGTCTGTTTTGTGTGTTAGATGAGTTAATGACACCACATTTAGGCTCTGGGTACAAGCAGTATCAGTGATTTCCCCATTCCTTCTCTACTGGAAGAACCCAGGGTTGTGTTTAGGCTGACGTATACCCAAGAGCTCTCTGTACCCTTTTTGATTTTTGTTTTTTTTTATATTCTACCATGTCAGTAAAAAAACAACTAGTGTGAACATCATCCTTGCATGTGCTTGACTGCATGAATCGGGAATTATGCAAGGAAAACACTGTTCTGTAAATCAAGTATATAGGCAAGTTGTCTTGCTGCTGAAGCTGTTCTTGAACTTGCATGGCACCTGAAGGTACACGAAACGGAAACTGAGGTCGTGTTCTTTGCCTGACTATAAGCTTAAACTTTCATCTCTGCTATCGTTTTGTTTTGTATCTCTTCCATTCTATATTTTCCATGCTGGGTCCTTGCTACAAACTTATAATTGGTGAGTTCTGGAACTCTACAAGAAAAAAAGGTTGAAGTAGTACCGCTGCTTGGTTATTTGGTTGCTTGCCAGTGCACATGCTACCCCTTCCTGTTGACTTAACATTAGCATGTACCTCAAATACAGATCAGAAGATAGAACGCCGGCATGAGATGCACCAGCTGGTTTAACTTCCAGGGATCAAAAAAATGAACTTCTGAGTTAGGTGACTGGACTAAGGAGGCTAGCTCTGTCAGTGTGGATGGTTCTGGTTCCTTCTGATCTCATAAGATGTTAGTAGGTTTTCCTGATTCCCTGCTGCTTGCAAGTGAATAGTAACATCTTAAGACTTTCAATCCTGTTGCTGTAAGGTGTCAAGGTATAAGACTGCCTTTGCCACAGTAATTCTGACTGGTGTTTGCAGCAAGATGTTCATTTTAAAAACTTTTAAATGAATATCTCCTGACAAATATGTGTGCATCTGGCATCTTTCTAAGGATGGCTGTAAGAAAAACAGTGTCATGTGGAAGTGGTGCTGTATATATGTAGATTCAACTCTCCAGTTAAAGTCCTTTTAGGCATGTCCTCTCGTGTTCTCATCGGTATAGCTCTTTCAGGATTACTGTACATTCAGTATCTAGTAAAACGATATGCATGCCCTTGTTGGCATTACTTTTAATGTCAGACGGTGTTTTGGTAAGACTTGTGATGTGGTTGTCCGTGCTGTATTTGTTGGAGCAACAGCAAAGTGGCAGGTGATGTTTTTCTTACCACAGCTGCTGTTCTAACCCATTTTCCTTTCACTTCCAGTGTTTGATGGCTTAGGTGATCTTCTTATGCCAACTATGGTTCCATCTGGTCAGTCTATAGCACCATCAGCCACTGCAACAGTCACTGCTTCAGCAGCAAGCAAAGGCCTCGGAAGTGATCTTGATTCGTCCCTTGCAAACTTAGTAGGCAGTAAGTGACAAATTTTGGTTTTAAGTGGTGTGGCATACAACTATGTTACCTTTCTGTGGAGCCAAATACCTGTCTGTTTTAGCTTGCTTCAATGTCCTTCTGTTTCCCCGGGGAGATCAGGGAAGGAATAAGGCCTGATTCGGACAGCTGGTAGTCTGGGTTCGTAACTTGTCCCTCTTTGTGCCCAGGATCTGAGTCAAATAATGGGATCTGTTTGGTAGATATGATTTGTAAAGTGAATGTCCCAGGTACATTCAGGGGCACATCAGACTCTTAATGAATGTGCCTCTGTATAATAACAAATGGAAAGGTGAAAACTGTCCAAAGCATCTGATAACACTGTGGAATTCAAGCAGAAAAACTGGTGGACGCAAATAGCTGACTTCTTGCTTAGTGAGAGGAGGAGGAGCAGTGGGGTGAGGAGTGCACAATGGCCAAGAAGACACTTTCTCTAGACAGTGAACTTTCCAAAACATGTTTTTGAAATGCTAAATTAAAAAACATTCTCTTTCCTGTAGTAGGAAAAGGGCTAGAGTCTTTGTAACTAGAGATCAGTAGCTGCAGCCCCCTCAAAAACCTAAGAGACCCACCTAGGCTAGTACTTTGGAGGACTGTATAGATGGAATACTCTGTTAGTATATGTAAACACACCACAGCCAAGATATAACTGAGCTTATGATGCATACTCTTCTGTTGATGTGGGGGGAAACTACCATGCTTAGAAGTCAGCAGGACTCTTAATCACCTGAAACCTGTTCAGCAAGTCATTTGGTGTATCCAGGTTTGGGGGAGAAACTCAGACTTAGCGATTTGTGACTTACAGAACTTGTCCTGGTCAGGTGAGAAGAATATTCTTTAAAACTTAGCTTAAACCGTCTTCTAAGGAAACTGCTTGGAGTTCCTATGTATGATAGAGCAGAGACAGCAGTGCAAAACTTTCAGGTAACGTTCAGATTTATGTGTATGTGAAAAATAGCTTTTTATTTCTGTATGTATGATGAGGAACAGAAACCAGAAACTAGTGTTGTCATTCATGGTAAATGGTTTTGTACTTTTAAATAACTTAGTATTTTGTAGACCTAAACATATTGTTACTTTGGTCTGCTTATGGATCAAGAATAGCTTCCTCAAGTAACAGACATGTGCAGAGTTCCTCAAAATTTTGTCCTGAAGAAGGGGCAGATGTGACCAGTCCTCTGATGCTGTCTAAAAGAAGACAGGCAAAACTTTATTACTGTGTATAAGCCCACGTGCAATGAAACATGAGCTGTTACTTTGACATGCTTTAATTCACTAAACATGTGACCTCTTTTTTTTCTATTTTTCTTACAATTTTCAGATCTTGGAATTTCTGGTACCACTTCAAAAAAGTAAGTTTGTTTAAAAAAAAAAAAAAAGTTTCTAACTGTCTTGCATCTTTCAGTGGTTATTGAGAATAAATTAATTGGTTATGAGCCCCCTCTCCCCTAAAAAGTAATTTTAGAAAAATTCTGGAAAAAGCATTCTATTCTATACAGGTTCACTGAATAATTACAGTTAAATGTTCCTGACATAGGTTTTAAACTTGCTGGCTTTAATCTGAGTCTTAGATATTTTTTCTGTAAATTACTGTCTTATTGGATAGCTGATTTGCAAACAACTTAAAATGAACAAATAGTCCAAATAATAAATTCTATAACTCCACTGAGTAATCTGGGCTATTAGTGTTGTTGTCTCTTTACAGACGCTGGATGTGCTTATTGAGTAGGCATTGGAATACTTGTAAAATAGAAAAGTTCATTCCAGGCAGTGAAAATCTTCTTTTTGCAAGAAGAAATATTTGCAGCATTGCTTTTATTTTTGAATACATCTTCTTAATCTAACTGATTGCTTCTGTGCTGAGTCTTCCTCTGTATGCAAGAGCAGTTTATGATTTCAAAATGTTTTGTGCTTCTGGAGATGACAGGAGGGATGTGTGTAAACACCTCATCAGGTTTATCCCCAAAGCTTAACTTCCTTCAATCTACTTCATTCAAATAGTGTATCTTAGTCTGCATAGAGCGGCCTCTGACAAATTCTGGTTTTGCAACAGCCCTTTTATTCTGTGAATGATTTGTTTCTCTTGTATCTATCAACTTTTTTCAGAACTGAACAAGTGTTTTAATGTCTTCCTTCAGCTGTTCAAGCAAGATTTCCAGCAATGAAATGACCTTTCAAAGACTTCTAGCAGGCAGCTCTACTGCCTGACCCCAGTAGAATAGGCAGTAGGAGTCCCCTCTTCCTACTTGGCAAGGGTATATGCAATAATATGTTACCTTCAGTCAATACTAAGTAAAACTTCTCTAATTCTCACCATGAAGGCCATAACCATGTAACTGACCTCAGTGTAGAGTGTACTGGTGTCTACTGCTAACAACTGTTGAAACTGAGTGGCACTAAAAGTGTACCTTTCTGTTAATAACTTAAACTGCATACATCATAAACTAATGTAGCTGCGAGCCTAATGCTAGTGTATACTGTAATTTATTTTCATCTTCACTGTGAGGATATGTAAATAATAGCTCTGTCTCTCTCCCTGTCTGTTAGGGGAGACCTTCAGTGGAATGCTGGAGAGAAAAAGTTAACAGGAGGAGCCAACTGGCAGCCAAAAGTAGCACCTGCAACATGGTCAACTGGTGGTGTCCCAAGTGGTCCATTGGTAGGTGGTTAATCCATCGATACCACTGGTATTGAAACCTCAGTGTTTTATGAGACTATGCAATCTGTGTAGGTACAGCTAAAAAGTTTGCTTCTGTATGAGTCATATGATTGTTTCAAGCCATGCTTTGAAGACCAGATTCACAGCTGATGTAAATCATTGAGCTCAGGTCAATGAAAATACACTAGCATACGTACCAAGATGTTACTCTACATATACACTTCATACCTGTGCACATTTCCAAGTGTGTGGTTAGCTTGCCAGCACCAGGCGCAGGTCAGTTTCCCAGAAGGCAATGATATTGATCCAAAGCTGAAGTACTAGCAGGAGAGAAAACAGGTAGTTTTTTCTCAAGCTTTCCTGTATAGAGTAGATCAAAAGACGACCTAGTATTCACACTGATCAGGTGACTGGTGTTAGATTAGAAGTGGGTAGCTTGTTTAGCAGAGTGAAGCAGTGGGTTGGAAAAGTTAAGATTGCCCTGTAAAATGTATCAGAAGGCACTAACTGAGGGTTGAATTGAACTAAAAATCTAAATTTGGCACAAGAGCAACTTCATCATGAGTAAGCTACAAGAGTAATCTGAAGAGGGGTCATATTCATCTCATCAAAGTCGCACAGGGCATAAAACAGCCTCCATTTGAAATAAGTTGGGTTGGAAAGGGAAGGAAAGGACCAGCAAGGGGGAACCAGGTCAGTTCGCTGCTGCTACAGCCAGATGCTGGTGTGACTTTAAGCAAGTACCAGCTTGTTCCTTAACCTTAAAGAAGATACAAGAATTCCCTGAACTTGGTAATTCATTGAATGTATTAGTTGTAACGTCAACTTTTTTTCTTAATAGAAAGGCTGGGCAATACTGTACAGTGTAAGTGAATTTTTTTGATTTCTTATTGTACTTACTTATTAAACACAAAGATACTAACAGCACCTCACCTGCACTACAGTTATAACCACTGGCTTAAAACTAGCTAGAAGCTACCTAACATGGCTCTTGGACTGTCTAGCAGACAATTCTCAGGCAATGTGTTTAATATGTAGTGATTAATCGTTTCTGTGCTGTAAGCTTGAAAAGAATTGCATCAAACTGTCTTTGCTTTACTTGGATGTGAACTATCTGATGACTTGTACTGCCTGAAATTTCTAACTTCTGTAACATCAGACTGATCTCATAGTAGTTTTACCATCTGATAAGTAACTAGCCTTTCTGGTTTTGATAGCATTTCATGAAACATGGTTGCTATGTATATTTCTTCAAAATCATGCACTTAGGTATTTTTTGAAGCTGGAGAAAACCACATCTGCAGGAAAAATAACTGTGGAGACCAGAATGAAGCTTTCCTTTATGTCACTGTAGAACCACTTAAGATTTGGTCACTTCTTTCCTTCCTTGTGACCTTCCACCCTCTGGATTAAAATCAGCAGAATTTCATAAAAGCCCATTCCCTCAAGCGACCCTAGTGCTTTGAGGCAAAAGCAGATTCTGGCCATATTTTTGGCATCTGTCTAACTGGATTTATGAGTTACAATGTGTTCCATCACTGTGTCTGATGTCATTCATCTTTGTCTTTCTGTTCCTTGCTTTCCATAGTTGGGTGTCCAGATGTTGGTTTTAGTTTGGGGACAGCTGTGCTACTAATATAGTACACCTTTTAATTGAAATGCTCCCCAGAAAACTTTCAGACTGGAAAAGAGGTTCATAGTTATTAGCCAGAAACCGTAGGCTGTTTGCTGATTGATGAATCAAGAACAGCTTACATTGACTTGTCTCCAGTTTCCTAAGAAACTGGTATATTCTACTCTGGAAGCAAGGATCAACCAAGGGCACTAAATGCAGCATCCACGGGAGTGGACTGTGTGGTGAGTAATTCTGACATACCTCTGGAGATGCACTGTCCTTTGAACTGAAAGTGTTCTGGCTGCTCTCCAAGGGCGGTAAGATATAACTGACTTGAGGTAGGCAGTAGGGATGTGGAGGCCTGCAGCTTCTGTAAGAGCTTGAGAAATTGTGCCAATATACTTAGGCCATATGATAGTAGTACTGAGGTTCCTAAAAATCCTACTACCATGTTTAAATCCCTTCCCTGAGTGCTTCCTGCCTCTCTTCAGAGTTGTTAATAATTTGAATTGTCTATACTTCTGTGAAAAGGAGAGACTTGGATGCTTTCAAGGCCATGAGGAGACTCTGTATATGCGAAGTTACAGACAAGGGAACCAAAAGCGATGATGTGTAGGTTCTGCTAGATAAGTGGGATGGCCTTGTTCAAAGATGCTGTTGGGCTGTATATCCAGTCAGACTACTAAACTAACAGTTCTGGCTTCCTGAACCTAGTGAAAGATCACCTTTTCTTTTTTTTTCTTTTGTGTTATTTGAATGAAAATCATAACAAGTTAAGCATATGGATGAAAAGCATAAGAAGATAAACTAAATTCTCCTCAGTAAAGTATGGAGTGGTTGTGGCTTAAGTGTGTGAACTTATTCTTTAACTTAAATGAATCTCACTGCATAAAAATACTATTTATTTTTCTAATTGGAAACTAATTATAGCATTTATTTGCCTTAGCTTTACAATCTGCTTAACCATTTACTAAAATACAGTGCTACAACAAGTGCTATAGTGTGTTGGCTATCAGTTAGGAAATTGGGATGCTTCTCACACTATGTACAAGGAGGAGGAAAATATGTATTTTCTTGGGCCTATTTTGAGTTGTGTTCAGTAAATGCGCTCCATTCATGAAGAGAATGGAGTCTGTCACCCTTGCTTTCTTATGAAAAAGCAAGCTGAGCATCAGCGTAAGAACTCATTCTACTCTCCTTTGAAACATTGTAGTTTTGAGATTAGGTGTCGTCTGCTGCGTAGTGGTCCTGCTTTCCAGAACAACTTTGAGAATGCTGCAGACTCCATGTTGTTTCCAGGTAGTTGGTGTTAGAGATCCTTGCATTTTAATTTTTAAAAAATATTTTATTTTTTTTAGACAGGAGCTGTGCCTCCAGCAAGTGCTGTTCCTGCCACAGGAGGTACTCCACCTGTCCCGCAGCCAGGAGCAGCGTTTGGGATGGTGAGGCTCTTTCGTTACATTGCTCTCCTTTCTTCACCTGGAACCCTACTGACCGTGCGTTGATTTCCAGCCCCCAGCAGGCACAGGCGTGCCCATGATGCCACAGCAGCCAGTGATGTACGGGCAGCCTATGATGAGGCCACCGTTTGGAGCTGCCACTGGTGTACAGGTAAATGTTTCTGCTAGCTGAATGTTTTAATTGCTCTCCATTTCTCTAAAAGTAGCATGCATGTATGTGTTATTTCAGTTCAATTCTAGCTGTAGGTCTGTAAATGAGATTTCTTACAGTAGCAGCTGCCTGACTTGCAATGATCACATGAACCACCTTGATTTTTTTCTTTTTCAGTTCCCTGGTGTGAGACCAGTGGAACAGGTCTGAAAAGTCTCCTACAGCTAACAACATCCAAGATCTAGTTTTGGGTGATATTTGAGTAAAGCTCAAAGTGGAGCTGATGTGCATTCTTCTTCTGTTTAGAGCTTGTCAAAATTTACTGGAGCTGCTCTCAGCATCTTCCCTCTCAGCCCACCAAGAGATTCCTCGGAAAACCAGCCTTCTGCTTATGAACAAGCTAAAGTCTCCAGTTCTTGGATGACAGCTGTTTCTCAGTAAATACAACTTTAGCTGTTACAGGCTGGTAGCTTGCTAGGTCTTTTCCAGCACAAAACAACTTCATTCATGTCTGAATTACTGTAGTGTAGGTAACACTGGAGTGCTCAGGATGCACGCTTTTCACAGCAATGTGCAAATTTAAATACTGTGGAGTGAAGCTTTTCTTCTAACTTACACTAAGGTGGAGGAGTGCATATGCATAATCTTAATCTTCAGTCACTCTGTATTCTTTTGTAAGCGGGAAATATGTGACACTGCTTAATTTGTCATGTTTTTAAACTAGATTTACCTTTGTGACAGTCACATATTTAGACATAAAGGGGACACAAGTTTGACCACCTAAAACCAAAGCAAACCTATTCTTAATTCTATACTAATTAAAAATAAGCAGGCAACATTGTGTCACAAGTTACTGGTTGCCAGGGAGATAAGTCCTTTCTTTAATATGATGAAAAAAAATCTAATGGAGTAATTAATGATGAAGTAGGTTGAATGAACGGAGACATGCCAACCTTCCTGTTGAATGGGGTGGTGTCAGCTGCTTCTCATAGTTTCTAAGGTTTCTTTTTAACTTCAAGCCTAGTAAGTTTGAAAGTGCAGCACTCTGTACCCATTCTGTTGCAAAGCTTTTAGCTCGTAGCCCCTAGGTGATGCAACATAAGCCATTAATACCTGTTGCAGGATATTTTTTTTTAAAAAGTAGAGTTCAGTTTGTAATAAATATGAAAAGGAAAGGGCCCTTCCAGAGGAGAGGCAGGGAATGATTTAGCTGTAGCATTTTGCTTCTTTAAGTCAGAAGTCCATCTTGTCTTTCAGAAAGGTTGGATGATGGAAGTTGATGCTGCAGCTCTAAAATCTGACTCTAACACTTGAAACCAAGCCGACACCCTTTTTTGCAAACATTAAGCAATCAACCTGTAGCAAGTCATACATTTTAGGTAGGGAACCGCATTCCTGTTGAAGTTTGTCTGGGTTTTCTGTGTAGAAATGGGATCAGCTTGAAACTGCTCTAAGTGAGAAGGTAGGTTATGGGTGTTAGAGCTCTGCATTTCATATATAGCTGCTTGGTCTTGCTCTTCCTCCCACCTTAAACTGTCTCTGCACTTACATTATCAAGAATAGTATTACAGAAGACACATTTTTTTTCTCAGAGAAGGGTAATCATCAAGCTGCCACGGCTACATATAAAATACCTCTAGTGCTCTGAGTAAGACTCTGATGGGGAGGAGTAAGGACAGGATGGGAGAATCGTTTGGCTTCCTAGTGAGAAGAGTTGCATGGAACTTGAAAAATTGACAATTTCTGTGGAGTAACTGATGATTTTTATACCTACCAGAGGAGGACAGACTATAATATAGTCACATCTCCAGTACATTTTAGACTCTTATTTATGTTACCACTGTAGAACAACTTGTACTTCAGTGACAGTTGGTGGGATTTTCAGATGAACTCTGCCACATGTACTCTGCTTATTCTGCACCTTGGTGTTTAACAGCTAACAATTACTTAACCCTGGGTTGATGATCCTAACACCATTCTCTCTTACAGGGAGAGAGTGATTTGAAGCTGTGCTAATTAGAATATGCAGTGTCTATAGCATTATCCATTAAACCGGCCAAACATTGTTAACCCTGTAGTAAGGATGGAGTCTAAACAATGCTTCAACAAGATGGCAGCACACTGAACTTGCAGAAAAAGGAGAACTTTGTATGCTTGCAATGTGCTTGTGTGAGAACCAGCTATATCTACCTAATGCTTGTGTATCCTTGTCTGTTGTGTTTTTTTTCTGCCTTCCTGGTTGTTAGCTTTCTCCAAGCCCAACTCCTGCTACTCAGAGTCCCAAGAAACCTCCAACAAAGGACCCATTAGCGGATCTTAACATCAAGGATTTCTTGTAAATGATAAGGTATTCTGTGACTGCCTGCCTAAGCATGTTACGCTGTGGTATGTGTCTGGCACACAGACGTAGATTGAATATGACTGATAAAATTGGAGCTGCAAAGATAGATAGAAACATGCACTGAGAATGTAGTGGTTTAAACAGAAAACTAAATTCTCTGTCCACACTCTTAATTTTAGCCTGAAAGCTTGACTTTTAGCTACTTTTTTAGCCAAAAGTGACTGCCAGGAAAAGATATTTTTGTACTATAACTTTCATTTTTGCCTTGTTTCCATTCAAGCCAAGGGTTCGTGGGCTTTTTTTTCCTGCAATTAATACTGAAAAAACAAAATCATGACAGGGCAAATACTGAGGGCAACGTAGTGCTGAAGAGGCTTGTTCCCATCTTGTGGGTGTGGAAACAGATTTGTTATCATAGATGTGAAAGGATCAAAAGATGAATAACTTAGGTGTCCTGATCATCAAGTGAAAGTTGTTTGTCTCTCAACTGCTGCCAGCTAATGTTCTTCCCCACCACACAACTTTTCAAGGCACTGCTTTTCTGAATGCTAAGACGTGAGGTTCTGAGCGGTGTCATGTAGAACAACACTGGGGAAGAACAGAAGAGTAAATAAATAGAAAAAATGGAGAAGCAAAGAAAACAGTACTGCAGAATGAAAGGAAAATAAGGCAAAAACATTACTGTGAGAGTTTTGGAGAAGGATATGAAGAGGGCCAAATAGAAACATCAGATTGAATTGAACACTTCAGTCAATTAAAAAATAATAATGCAGAAGTAAGGTAGGCATTTTATAATTAAGACTAGAATAATTTGCCAGGTGAGGAGAGGTCAGTCATTACACCTCTTTAAAGCCTTCTTCCTAAGTCCCTTTGCTTTCTTCCTATAGCTGAATTCTAAGACTTGTTCTAAGCCCCCTCTGCAGTGGAGTTAGGAGCAGTGGATGGGATCAGGCTGCTCTTAGCAGGCACTGCCCAGTCCCTTTTCCACTTCTCCAAATTCCAGCCTCAGGGAGGTGTACCTGGTGCTTGGTGAAGATGGCCAGGAGTGGAGTTGCACCTTCATTGCTGAGACTTGCTGCTTTCAACTTGGGTTTATAGTAGACAGATTCCTAACAGTCTGTGGGAAGACTGCTGCTTCATTAAAAACTGAGAACAACTCGTTTAAGGTGTGAAATGATGGGCAGATTTGGTGCTCTCTCGAATTGAACTCATTATCCTGGTTTTCATCTAAAACTTTTCTGTATTCACAGCTGCAGTTTTTCTGACTGGATGATAAAACCATGCGTTTGGAGTCTACTAACGGATGCTCAGAGTTTCAAAGTGAGCCACGAGTACCAAACCCAGCGCTTACTCAGACTTTCTCTTCCTCCTGAAACGTGTAGCACAGCTGTGAAAGTGAACATTAGGAATGTGTACTACCTTAGCTGTTATCCCTACTCTCTCGAAATTTGTGTACTTGGGTTATTTGTGTTTTACAATTTAAACAATGGATGTATGTTTCTGATGCCTTCTAGTGCTTTTCTGAACCTATCCCACGGGGGCAGATTATGCAGCTGTTGTTTGGTGAGCCATTTGGAACGATGTCTGTGGTTTTTGAAGGTTTCAATGTATATAACTTTTTGAGGACACCTAAAATTTCCCCTAGGACTCAATTTCTCCTTTATCTGTTATGAAACATAGTGTGATAATACCAGATAGTAAGGAAAATACTTATGGAATTGTGTGGAATACATTTTTTTTTTTCCAGTCACATAAATCTCAATTGTCGTGAAAAAATGTTTTATTTTTGTGGCACTGTATATGTTAAGATAATTTAAAGTAATGTAAAGGTAAACTTCCATAACAATACTTTCTCGATGATTTACCAAGAATGAAAAATCATATCTGAAAGAATACCATATTTATTGCTGTTTTTATTTTAAAATCTATTTTAATTATTTAAGTTTTTGCGTTTAAAATTGGCATATTTATCAGTTCTTGCTAAATGCACTGAAAATAAGTAAAGGGTCAGTTTCTCTCCGTGTAGTTGGAAAAAGCAACCATAGTTGTGCTGGCATTAAGGGATTTCAAATACGAGAGCACTCTTGGGTATATCTGTAGTCAAAACATTACAAGTGATGTTACTCATCTCTGTTCAGTTCTTATGTACATCTCTTAATTTAGTGCTTACCTGTGTATGCCTTAGGCTAGTGTTTTCTCCATTGCCCCGAATGCGCTGTGAGTAGCTTTTGTACTATTGGTGATTAGATTTAATTCTGATCCAGAGATCCGTGCCCTTTACTGTACATACTGTGTTTCTTTAATTTTTATTTGTTCTCATACTGTTTCTGCTGATGGCTTGGCATAAGATCTTGACTCTTCAATGAGGTCACTGTTGATCAGTGTTACAAGTGGCTTGGCAGTTCTTTCTAAAAGCATATCGGGTTGGAAAGGTATTCACCTAAAGTCTTTCAAATGAACTATTTAATCAATGTATGGTACCATTAAAAGTGGTTGTATCTGAATTTGCTGTGGGGATAACATACACCGTAATGGGAAAGTTCTATAAAAAGCTAATTTCAAAACGGTTCTTCTTTGTATTTCAGTTTAAAAAAAAACCCAAACAAAAACAAAACAAAAAACCCCAGTGCATGTGTGCCCTCTGAGATGCAATAAACACCTTGATCAAAGTAAATATCTTGTTGCCCGGTTTCGTGATGATTGAGATGTTCAGCAAAAGAATACACTTTGAAGAGGGGAAAAATGTGTATAGGTTCTGACACTGATTGCTGAGTCTGCTGCAGATGGTGATGACTTTTTCTGATCTTTAAGCAGTACAGGAAGGAGCCATACAAAGGCAGACTGAGCACAAAGCCACAAGTAAAGCGGGGAGAGGGAGAGGAGAATTCTCTACTTTGACCTATAACACCTCAGGAGCCTTCATTAAAGTTTTTCATCTCCTTAAACAAGAATAATATTAGAACTGTGAAAGTTTGTTACACTGGTCCTGATTTCTTTCCTGTGAGGTATTGTTCAACAGCTTATTGAGAGCTAGTATAGCTACAATGCTACAGGAATTGCTTGTGTTATGGTTCGTCTTACGGCAGGATGAAAGGAGGAGAAAATGTTTCATACAGCTTAGTATAGTGTAGCCTTTCTGGTGTGAGGTGACTAACTAGAGACCTCCTCGATTTAGTAACAAAGCAAAGTGATGAAGCAGTACTGAATGCCAAGGGCTGCTTTGAAGTACTTCGTAAACAAGAAAACTGAAATGACTTGATCACGCTCTGGTAAGGTTTGAATCTTGAATTGGATTTCAAAGACACTTTCAAGTTGTGCAACCAGCATGAGAGTGCAATTGCTTTGGTTCTTCATTTGGTTTTTTTACTTGCTACTACGTTGGTATTCTGAATCTGTCAAGTTTGGCTTTGGAAAGGTTGATTTTGTTTCAGCCTTAGGATGAGTGCTGTGCTGAGTCAGGCTGTTCTGGATTAGAAATCTGTAAGGCTCAGCAAACCCCTGTGTTTTCTCACTGTTTGAGCACGAAGACCTGAACAAGGTCAGTAACTGTACCCCAGAATGGCTCACCATGGTTTTGCCCATCCTTCCTGTGTGCTCCGTGTAGCCAAATGCAGGGAGCGTTTGACTTCTTACCACCGTGTTGTGCATGTCTTCTCAAAGGAGGGACAGCATTTTCAGAGGACAGTCATAACCAAACATGTAAATATACTCAGCCCAGCTCATTAGTGTCTCATTCAAATTAAGATGATGAACTACTGCTTAGTGAATTGCAAGTGAATGTTTGCAGTGTTACGTGTTTCAAGGGGCCAAATCTCAGCGTTAGGGCTTGTTCTTTGCCAGGTGCATGCCCCTGCCATGCAGGAATTGCCTTTCTGCATGAGCTTCATCTGTGTCCCCAGTGCCTGGTCCTTGTTCCTGTCAGTCTTCTATAGATCTCATGGCCAGCAGCTCTGTGCAAGCCTGCAGCGTGTGGGGCATTTGATATCCTGTGAGGAAACAGAAGCCTGTACAGAAAGCAGACTTGGTGGATGAGCAAGAAGCTTGTGCACTGCGGGAAGTAAACCCAGCGTATTTCCCCAGTACGCTGAGAAAGGCTAAACAAAAGTGATTCTTCTTCCCATCACAAAGGAGTAATAAATTCTGACTTGCAAGCAAAACAAGTGGTGGTTTCCTGGCCTGCAGACAAGAACATGTTCTTGTTATCGTCTGGTTTGCACCATCCAGGCGTGAACGCATCTGTGTCCTGCTATGACTAACCACTCTGAATACAAGCTAGAGAGAAGAGTGGGTGGGGAGGAGGGTTCCCATCTGTGGGAGGAAGAAACTGTCTCCTTCCCCTGCATTTTTCATGAGGGGAGGACAGGCTTCAGGCAGCCAATATGTCCCTTACCCAAGCTCTTGCTGTTCTATATGCTAGTTTCTTTAGAAGCTGGCACCTGTGACCACATGAGACTTTTGTGTCTGCCCCTTAAGCCTTGAATGCCTTAAGAAGTGATAAATACCTGGAGTAATACATATCTATACATGTATTTACAAGGTAAATACCTGGTATATAAGTGAACTCATCTTACTGTAGAGGTTTGCCCAGAAAATCCCAGCTGTTGCTCAGAATTGACTCAGGCTTTTCAGTGTTTGGGGTTAGCAGTGTCTCCTATTCCTCTTCCCCATTCAGCTGTCATTCATTTTGATTGGCTTTATATGATATTTTTTTTAGCTGTATTTTATAACATATGCCTTTCAAAATGTACTGTAGCTTGAGTTGAGGGCTTCTGGATTGATGCTGGTGTTTCCCCAGGTGAAAGCCTGGATGGTAAGAACCAGCTTGTTGCTGTCTTCTAAGATCCTAAGGACCGCCTTACCACTTCAGGCTGGTTGTGAAATCAGGCTGCTACCCAAACTTCCATTCTTAAGATTTAGTAAGGCAACTGCAAAGGCTAGAGACTTGTCTTAAAACCCAACCCTAGAGCAAAAACTGTAGCTGTGGGGGAGGAGGGGATGATTTGCTTGGTAGATGCATTTGAGCCTTTGGTAATATGTGGTGCTGCTTACTGGTGGGTGATAACATCTAGTTCATGAAATGCCCAGTAGCCACAGCTGACATCGTTTTCTCTTTTTGGCATGAACCTTTGCTCCTGCCCCTCCTTCCCTGTCTCTCACTCCAGAACGAGAGCTGTGTGCTCAGGCAACTTATTCTGCATGGGGAAAAAAAGTCGTGATAACTCTTAATGCCTAGAAAAGCCAACTGAAGCTTCCTGTGGTAGAAGTAGTGGCAGTGACACAAAGACGCTACACCCTGTTAGTGCTCCAGGTCTTCTAGAACATGAAATATACCAGAAGTTTTGTTAAAAGAGAAAATCTTTTTTTCTCCATGTTGTGTATTGCTAGTGCTGTGAGCAGTGTGGGAAGTGGCAGACACTGAGTGGTAATGAGGGGACCAAATAAGAATTTTAGAGGTGGGATTACAGAAGGAGAGAGGCTATACATATTTTAAAGCAGACAGCGCTGCCATTTGTTTTGTTCCAGATCTTGGCTCTTAAAGCTTCACCACCTCTTCCCTTTCTCTTAATTAAACTCTGTAAATGATGTGGGTAGCAAAGGCCTGATGCTTCTTCTGTTGCCCAAGACATCTCTGAATGCAATGATAAGTGTAAGAATAGTTGCCTTTGGGAGTTAGCAGAGGTGGTAGAGCAGAAGCAGAAGCTGAGGCAAGTGAAGAAACGTTTATGGGTGTGACATCCACTTTGAGGACTAAGGCGAGAAAAACCTCCTCTCTTACAGCCTAGGGGAACCTGTGAAGGGTCTGATGAATGTCTGCCCTGCAACAGCACTGTAGAGCACCGACATCCGTATGTTTGTGGTTCAACATGGTGAAGTTTGACCCATATTCTTGAAATGTAGTTTAGTATGATGGAAGAGATTTGTTTGTTTTCCTCAAGATCATAAATACCTGAAGTAACCATCTTTTTTTAAGATCTTGCAAAAGCACCAGCCCACTCTGAATGCAGAGATTTCATCCCACTAAGCGCAACAGCAGGTACATTGAAGGCACGTGCTACATGAAACTACTGTAAAGATGCAAAGATCCAAGGAACCGTGATCTCTGATGAGAGGGAAAGATGAGTCAATCTTCCAGAGTTAAACCGGTACTTGGAGACAGGTTGGTGGTTGTTGATGATAACTATGCAGAGACTGGTGGGATCTCTCTCACACAGGGTAGGAGGAATGACAGGTTGCTCCTTCCCATACTCCTTGTCTGTCCTTTTGCCCACCCAGGCCTGGTAAGAGGCTGCCGGTGTGGGAGCAGGGATCGTACTGCTCTAAGGAGGGGAAAGAGAAGTGGCCTGGGATGGATGCAATCGAGGGTGGTGTTGGGGGATGGATGGTATGTTCTTTGGGCTGCAGGTTGTCTATAATTGAGGGAGGAGGTGGGCGATGGAGCAGTACAGGTGTGGAGTGACCCTGGGGAGTGGGCAGCTCGGTGCCCTCAGCCTTGTGGGCTGCTGCAGGTGTGCAGCTTGGGTATTCAATGTCAGCAAACAGATTTTGTGCAGAACAGCAAGGTACAGGTGCAAGCAGACACCAGGCTTTAAAACAAGCAGTATTTCATAGTCTGAGTGTGTCTGTGTATAAAGGGGATGTTTTTGAAATGTTACTCAAATGCAATAGTAGGACAAGTTTAATTCGAAAGTTAATTGCAAGACTTTGCTTTATGTGTCTATAATTATACCCTGTCAATCTGAGTTGATCAATCAATAGAATTTTTAGTGATTCTTCCTTACTGGAGTAATTCTGCACTGGCTCCAGACAACTGAAAGAGCAGTTTCAAAGCCTTGACGTTTGGCTTTATTTTGAAAAATCAAGAACAGATCACTTCTCATTTGAAACATGGAAAAAACAAGTTTAGTAGATTATCAAAGGAAGAAATGGGGAAGAATTAGTAATACTGAGACCAGCACACTGTGTAAACAAGACTGTCTTACTATACAAATTCTGCCTTAGGTGTTAGAGCATATATGAATCTACTGATCTCTTTGCACAAACTATTTGCTGTTGTTCATAGGGCTTCAGTCACTTTGAGGTTGAGGTCTTTCCACTTTTATAGGAGAACCAAATTTACAGAGCTATTTCTGTGGGCATGCCTTTGGGATCCCTTTGTGCTTGGAAGAACAGATTTCCAGCAGTGTATGGAAATCCCAGCTTCCCAGCTCACCTCCGCCCCACCATGACAGTATCAGGCATCTGTCTAGCATCACTGCTGCTCATTGTGGTGATGAACAAACACACCAGGCCTTGCTCAGCCCTGCAATTTGCGGGACATGACTGTCCTGGTTTTAAATGGTAGCAGCCAAACGGTAGTGGTCAATGGCTCAATATTCAAATGGACGCCAGTGACAAGTGACGTCTCTCAGGGGTCCATACTGGGACCGGTGCTGTTTTAACATTTTCATCAATGACTTAGCGATATTAAGTGCACCCTCAGCAAGTTTGCTGATGACAGCAAGCTGAGTGGTGCAGTTGACACACCAGAAGGATGGGATGTCGTCCAGAGGGATCTGGACAAGCTCAAGAAGTGGGCCTGTGTGAACTTCATGAGGTTCAACAAGGCCGAGTGCAGGGTCCTACATCTGGGTCGGGGCAACCCCCGCTATCAATACAGGCTGGGGAATGAAGTGATTGAGAGCAGCCCTGCTGAGAAGGACTTGGAGGTACTGGTGGATGAAAAGCTGGACATGAGCCACCAATGTGCACTCACAGCCCAGAAGGCCAACCGTATCCTGGACTGCATCAAAAGCAGCATGGCCAGCAGGTCGATGGAGGCGAGTCTGCTCCTCTGCTCTGCTCTGGTGAGACCTCACCTGGAGTCCTGCATCCAGCTCTGAAGCCCTCAGCACAAGAAGGACATGGAGCTGTTGGAGCGGGTCCAGAGGAGGCCACAAAGATGATCCAAGGGCTGGAGCACCTCTCCTATGAGGACAGGCTGAGAGAGTTGGGGCTGTTCAGCCTGGAGAAGAGAAGGCTGCAGGAAGATCTTATAGAAGCCTTCCAGTACCTGAAGGGGCCTATAGGAAAGATGGGGAAAATATTTTCAGCAGGGCCTGTTGTGATAGGACAAGAAGCAATGGCTTTAAACTAAGAAAGGGTAGATTTAGACTAGATATAAGGAAGAAATTTTTTACAAATTCCAGTGGTGAGACACCGGAACAGATTTCCCAGAGAAGTAGTGGAGGCCCCCTCCCTGGAAACATTCAAGGCCATATTGGATGGGACTCTAAGCAACCTGATCTTGTTGAAGATGTCCCTCCTTATTGCAGGGGAGTTGAGATAGATGACCTCTAAAGGTCCCTTCCAACCCAAAGCATTCTATGATTCTAAATATATATATATTTAAATATATGAATATATATAGAATAAGAGTTTTCTGGCAGCTGGTGGTTTTGCCTTGCTGCCTGGATCCTGTGCCACCAGTACTGCAGTTTGCTTTGTGTTCCTTCCTGCGATCCTTTGCAGCAGCGTGACTGAAACACTTTCCTGTAGTTCGATACAGTGCTCTCATTTCAGAAATGGTATTGATGGAAATCCAGCTGCTTACCCTATCTATGCTTTTTCAAGATCTGTTTGTGCAGAAATTGCTTATAGAGCCCTTGGCTCCAAGGCAAGTCATGCTGGAAATTTGCTTCTCTCTCAAAATATTTGACTGCCTGTGGTACCTGTAGGATGGCTGAAATGTTTTATTCTCTAAAGCATGGTCCAGACCCAGACAGGGAGAGAGGCAAGGCAGCATTCAATACACGGTAACTAATTTTCGATCAACACACGAGCTCCCTTAACTCCAANTGCATACGCATCACCCAGCAGTCCGTCTGTTTTTGTGCNTAGGCTGTTTTTATGCACGCTCCTAAACTTANGTGGAATTGTATTAGGCTAGNTGTTTGGCTAACAATTAGTTCTTTTTTTTTTTCTCTCTCTAAAATTTCCCTTTATATTTTAAAATCCAAGATATGCAGATGAAATCACCTTCTTGTTACCATAGTCTTCATATAGACTAGAGAGTTGATTCTCATTTATTAACAAAGAGATCATACAGAAGATACTGTTCTTTTTCAAAGTAACGTAAATAATTTACATAGTGACAGTAAGCAGATTTTGTGTTTAAATGCTCTGCTATTGTTCAGGATTGTAAATAGGAGCTGTAAAACTAACATGTGCATGTAAAGTTTGTAAAGCTCTGCACACTTTTTAGTCCGAGACACTACTAAGTAAACCTATTTCTCCTGAGCAGCTATGTAACTGTGTTACTGGAGGACAGCTAAAATTTGTTTCCATGTTTGCTTAAGCCTGCCTGGTTTCTCCAGAACCTGCTATCTTCATTTATCCAGAAAAAGTGCACCTTGTGGTTCCTAAGTGAGGTATTAATTTTCTGAAGATTTTAAAACGTAACCTGACAGATTATCTTTTGATGGTTATAAGATGTAACATTAGGCTTTGGTATTTACTTCTTGCACATATGTAATCAGTACAGTTAAATGTAATTTAGAAAAGTGTTACACGGTTCTGTCCACCCAAAATATCGTATTTTGTATCCAGGATTAGTTTCCCCAGGATTTCAGGATCCTGGCAAACATTGATTGTAATAAAGTAGCTTATGTATCTGTTAAAATATTTTGCTTCTTTAGACATTTGGCTTCGTGACTGATCATCAAGATTGACACTAATCCTACTTTCTCATTTAGCCTGGCTTGTGGATTTTTCAGACAACTCCTTTTTTGTTTTTTTGTCTTTTTTCCAACAGATGTCGAGGGCTGGATTTAGGTTAGTTGTGCTTTTAACAGCTTTTAGAAATACCTCACAGAATTTGCTAATGTATCCATTACAACCTCCATCGCTCTTTAGATGAGGGGTATATACTAAGAAATGGGCAAAACATCTATATTTCATTTTAATGCAAATTTTAGAGGAACAGAAAACTGTAGAAGGGTTGCAAGTCCAGGGAGCTGCAACGATACCTACACCATGCTGCATCCCACAGATACTTTCTATCGTTGGCGAGGAAAATCCCAATCTCAAACCTGCAATGGTTTCTTTGCTGTACCTTTACCTCCTTGGGGCTAACATAGGAATAGCCCTCACCTACATTTTAAGTAAAACACTTTACACCAGCGTAGTGTGGCAAGTGGTTGGTCTGGAAATCTGAAAATGAAGTAGCTGGTCTTGTGTATGAGCTGTTTACAGTCCAGTTCTGCACAATTTGCATGAAGAGCCTGTGATGGATGTGCTTCTCTCATTTAATGGCATTTAAAATAGCTGGCAGACTTACAGAATATTAGTTTTCTAGTTGTACAGTTCAGCTTGCCTGTCAAGATTTGCCACTTGAGACTGAACTTACAGTGGCTGGAAACTTTAACTGAGAAGTCCAGTATTTTGATAGATCTGTCAGAGATGGAGGAGAGATGCAACTAAAATGAAATCATTTTCCACTGGCCAAACTGAAGAGCTAAGCTGATTCAATGTATGCTGTGCTGGAACGGACGCTTGTGTGAAATATAATGTTTTTCTCTTGGCCAAAGCATTTTATTGCCAATATAAAAGTACTGTATAACTATGCACGCTGTTTCACTTAAAATTTGGCTCTCTGCTGCAGATAAACAAGATCAACATAGCTTGCTGCACTCCACTGCAAAGGCAATGCTTTCAGAGCATGTGAAGTTTCCACTTTAAGACTGCTGGGCAAGATCATAAGATAGAAATTACAGAAAAGAGAGAGCCATCTACTCTATTCCCCTGTTCTAAAGCCAAAATTGTAGATTTCCCAACAGGTTTTTCTAAAAGACCTCCATCACACCACAGCAAAGACCACTGCCGGACATCACCTCCTTCACCCTGAGAAAACTGTTGTTACTGTATTGCCTGATTCCTCCTCGCTGCGTGTTGAACTCTTATTTTTTTTGTCCATGGGGATACTCCTTTTTTTCTTTACAGGAGCAAAGATGCTATGTGGACAGTTACCACAGTCATTCTTCCTTCTTATGCCTCCTGTCTACAATCTTTCCTTGCCAGTCAAGTTCTCTAGATATCTGATCAATCTTGGTCTCCTCTGCATGCTCTTCAACTGATCCTTGTCTCCTGTGAAGTGCAGCATCGAAGCAGGACAGAGCAGCAGGGTGAAGGCACGCCTGTGCTGTGTGTAACAGAAATACCACGTCCCAGGGCTTGCGAGCCAGGCTCTCGGTTACAGACCCAAACGTGGCATCTGCACTTTCCCCAGCAGGATTGCAGCGTCAGGCCATGGTCAGCCTATGCTCTTCTATGCTCTTAAAGCCCTTCCTGAAGACCTGTGGCTTAAGCGATTGCCCTTCAGCACAAGTGTGCATAGTGTATAGTCATTTGGGTGAAAAAAAACCCCGAAACAGGAATAAAAATTAAAAAACAAAATAATTTTTAAAAGGAAGAAATCTGACAATTAATTCCAGCATTGAGCATTACTCTTTGGCTCTTTGTGACATTAATAAGACTCGTCACCCTAAATCTTTTCAGCAAGGGAAGAAGTTGGGGGGGAGGAGGGAGGTTGTAGGCTGAATGTCTCTCTGCACCCTGCTTTTCAGCTGGCTGGATCTCTGCGTGCATGGGGAGTTATGCTGGGAGAATTCAGCATATGGCAAAGAAGGCAGGGCAGAGTGGCTCTGTGGGAGATGGGACTGTCCATCCTCCCTCAGCCCTCTGAATGCAGGATCATCGAACTCTCTTTCTGCCACACGCAGCTTGCTCAGGTCCCTGGCAGTAGAGGCAGAAACAAGAAGCAGCTGCAGGTCTCTGGAGGGTGATGGGAGAGGTGAGGGAGGAGACGGTGCAGTGCGTGGGCACAAGGTCAGGGTCTCAGATACTGTGACAGCATCATTAGCTCCTCTTCAGATACTGTTTGAGTATCACATTTACAATCACACTACTATGTATGTATTGTACATAGTTACATATAGGGTATTCACTGGTGTACTGTATATATGTACAATTACACGTACACAGAATCACAGAATCACAGAATGGTAGGGCTTGAAAGGGACCTCTGTGGGTCATCTAGTCCAACCTTCCTGCCGAAGCAGGGTCACCTACAGCAGGCTGCACAGGACCTTGTCCAGGCGGGCCTTGAATATCTCCAGAGAAGGAGACTCCACAGCCTCCCTGGGCAGCCTGTTCCAGTGCTCCGTCACCCTCAGAGGGAAGAAGTTCTTCCTCATGTTCAGATGGAACTTCCTGTGCCT
>Ga0065711_1027758_pt1 | contig 46170 bp, 23 predicted proteins | sample Hoacrofraction12_FD_59098 | JGI IMG/M metagenome (GOLD analysis project Ga0065711, IMG submission 59098) | Hoatzin crop microbial communities from Cojedes, Venezuela - Epithelial fraction 12 v2 (version 2) | ecosystem: Host-associated > Birds > Digestive system > Esophagus > Crop | place... | reverse complement strand
TTCTGGACAATACCAGGTTCCTAATGGCTTAAACACGTGCAGTCCTGCAGGTCTACAACCAATATAACTGACAAGCAACCTTATGGATATATATAACAAACTCACCAGGTTTTAAGTTAAAGTGAGAAAAACTAATTGGCTGAAGGGTAAGCATAATAAATTCTGGGGAAAAAGTGTAGCTGATCCCATCATAAAACAACCAGAATGAGAATGTGCTACATAATAAACTAAGTGTTACTGTTTTCTACAATCACTCAGGCCCCGCATTTTGATTAATTGCAGATTCCGAATTACTGAGAAAATGGCAGTTAATTATCCCTAACACCTTTGCAGGAACAGCTTGGAGGGGACTATGAAATTAGCACTCTGAAGTCTGAGTTAAATATATCATTTTAGCTTAATGGAATTTAATAATATTGTAATTCAAATGTACGTTGCACAAAATTAATAGCTTTTAATACTGAAATACCTTTATTTGATCTGTCCCATATTTTATGCACACTGACATTTATTGATTTCTTCTGAAATAACCATCACTTCCAGAAACTGGAGGAGAAACTCAGGAGTACATATTTCAGGTGGGGTATTATTCCAAAACCAGCAGTCACAACACAGTTTTGATGTGCTTATCCTGGTAGCTTGGCTGACTCTTTCTGCCCTGTCTTTAACCCTCCCAGGTTGATCGTGTCCAGTTCGGAGTGCGAAGGGCTGAGCTGTGGTTTCCCATCGGAGCCCTCGGCGGAGGGCACGCAGCAGGAGCCCGGTGGGAGCCCTGAGCCCGCTGGCCGCTCGGACAGAGCTCTGCGGCAGCCACACCGGCTCCTGTTAGCTGGAAGAGCAGCCAGTGCAATCCTGTCATCTCACGGTACTGCGAGCAGCCTGATATTCGCCGTATAATTTAACATGGCAAGCTGTTTAGACAGTGAGTAGAAATCCTCTGGAGATGAAGAGGAGGAGGCTCATTCCCCACTCATTCCACAGCTGTATCTGTGATGGGCTTGGAGTCACAGCTGACCATGGAATGTTTTATGGAGATTTTTGGAAATGTGGGACACGCTGAAATTTCATCTTTTTGACAAAACCCACTGGGTGGCGCTAGGCCGTGTTTACTGCGGCTGTAAAATCTGATCCTCGGTTCTTCTCCGGCCCAATTAAAACCCTCACGTTATTCATTAAATTATAATTTTTTTGGACATAGGGGAATAGAAAAATAATATATGATGTCTATTTACAGTTTGATAGACTGTATGAAAATTAGAAAGCAATAACTAGGCTAATAGAAAACACATGCCCCCAAATTATCAAATATGTCAGTTTAAATAACAAAAACCCTCAAGGTAGTCAAGTTGTCTGAAGAATATTGAACTAAATTTTACACTTAGGAAAATCCATTTACATACTAAGGAAAAAAAATAAGAAAATGTGTTGCAGTACATCCCCACATCCGGATCAAGATTGCATTGACATGCTGTTGGATGCTTCTCAAAGTCAGAAGATAACATGATTCTTGCTTACATCATGGCAGCAGAAGCGTTACAGAGTCCTCTCAAACTCAGGTCCACATAATTTATGAGTCCTAAGTTGTCCTTTCCATTCAAAATTCCAGAATACTTTGTAAGACTTTACAATAAAATCTCTTCCATGTCTGAAGTATCCAAACAGGTAAAATATTGGATGAGGCCTGGATTTAGGTCCTTTCATTCAGAAATAGTAGCTGTAGTATGTGACTCTTTCGAGGAAAGAAAGGATTAGTAATTAACTTAGATATAAATGTATTCACCCTGCAAATTCTGTATACAGCTTTCAATAGGGACAATGGGACAGTGTGAGCAAGCATGCAAGCCCAAATATAAGGGTTACTTCCAGACATACACCTTAAAAAGAGAGGTGGTAAAAAAATCACTGAGGGCTAAAAGAAGACCAAGAAATATACAGGGATATTTTATTGTTGAAAACAAGCACATATTCCAAAAAAAAGTGCATTGTGATGTTATTTGCACAATTGGGAGCTGATGCTTCTTGAACACTTAGAGCAACAAAAATTATTGTTTAAAATACAGCAGGCATCATTACCCAGACCTGCCCAAAACTCTGAGTGAGAGATTCGTGCATTGCTACATCTCTGATCCCCCGAGGGAATCACTGCAACCCAGCCCTGAGCAGAGGAATGGTCCCATCCAGGTTGGTGACAATATCACAGACAGACATCTATCCCAATGACTGATCCTGCCCTGGGCCTGCCTGCTGTCTCTCCTCCTGCTTTTTCAGTGCCATCTGTCAGTTCAAGCCAATATCATTTTTATCCACTACTTATCCATTGCATTGTTTTGCTGGGCCACTCCCTCAACAGAAACTCTTATTGAAAATGTTGTCCAAGTTTTCACTTTCCTCTCAAAGAATACATCCATAATACTCCCTGTGCTAACGGGAATCATCCCAGCTGGAATGGAAACCTCAAAAGCAAAACACCAAAGAAATATGTATTTTTCTGCGGATTATGTTAAACCTTTGCTGTGCACTTTGTCCTTTGCGAGTACTTTTCCTGAATTGTTTTTTGTTTTTAAATTTGTGCATATTATATTCAACCTAGAGGCTACCTTGCATGTCAGGTGAGGACACAAATAAAAATCTTGGACCAAGAAATGAAGTATTCCTTAGCAAGTTGTAAAAACAACATCAATGAACAGTTGGTAAAGCAATCAGGGTCCCAAGCTGAAGCGTACAGCAAACACAGTGACCTTAGCCTTTCTCTTTTGATTTACAGCAGTGTTGGAAAGTAACTTAACTAGGTGCCATGGGGCTCCAAGAACAGTTGAGTCAATGTATGGGTTGAATTGCTACGGATGTTAATTAGATTAGCAATTTGATGTTGAGACCTGCAGAGAGAAGTGGGTATGCTCTTTGAAACTCATTCTTCTGACCTGAACATTCAGGAAAGTTGAAGCCCTACACTGGAAAAATCAGTGAGGTCCTACTGAGTCCTTATCACAACAGGTATGAAATAGCAAAGGAGTTGTTTTACCTGGTTTTAGAGGTAACAGGCACCAGCATTCATGAACTGTTCAGTATAGGCACAACTGGGGCATGAATGTCACCCACACTGGTGTATTCCAGTAGCAGGGCTCTGATTAGCTGCTGATCATTTTTGATTAAAGGAGTGGTGTCAAATCAGAAACATTCATTAGAAAAATGGAGTTGCTATTACACTCCTAACCTACCTACTGCTCATTCCCAAAGTAGCTGAGCATCTTCCACATAAATTAGGACAATTAGTAGCAACTTTAGAAGATTTTGAGGAGTCCCTGCCACTCTGCCATAGTCTAGGCTGAAAAGCAAGAAAATAAGCACAAAACTTCTTGTAAGAAGCTTTTTTTAATCGTGGAACTATGGTTCTCTCCTGCTTTTGGCAAATACTACAACTGACTGCTTTAATAATATAATGGCAAGTTATTAGGCTTTCTCCTCATAATCCAGTTTATACTTTTTTTCAAATTCAAAGCAGTTATAAAATCTTCAATCAAATCTATAATCTGTGTCATTCAGTATCCACAAATTACTGCTTGAAGTGCTTATATATACATTTATTTTCCTGAACGAGGGCTACAGAAAGGAGAAAGCAATCTGCTGAATCTGCTCTTCTTATTGCCACATAGGTTTCTGCAGAGGTCTGGCAGGCCTGATCCTGTTTAATCTCTCAGAGGCCAGAATAGGTTTCCTACATGTCACTGCTGCAATTAGAAAGCAGGCCGTCAAAAGAAGCTGAATACTTAAGCCAATCCAGGAGCTGCAACTTCAAGCTTGCTATTTTTTGCAGAAAAAGGTAAATAGAAATCTAAATTACAGAGGACCTTTCTGAAACCTCTCAACTAGTCCTGAGTTCACATCAGCTAAAAGCAACGTGAATCCCCCGTTGCCAGTACACCAGTGTGCTTTCAGTCCAGCCAAATGTCTGGTAGAATATTCCCTGATGTCAAAACACCCAACATTTGCAGAAAGGAAGATGGTGTGGTAAATTTCTTCAGCTCCTGAAGGGAAATCCTGGTTCCAGAGAATTATCTATCACAGAAGAGCCTTGATGGTAAGCTCTTCAGGCAGTGACGTTTTGTACTCATGCATCCCAGCCAAGTTCCTTGACTCTGAGACACATGGCTATTTTGGAGGAAAAATTGGTTTTGTTTTGGTTTTTAGTAGGGGTGGGAACCAAAAAAACCCCACAACCAGGAAAAGCTTCTGTTCTTCAAATAGAGTTGGACAGGAAAGCTTCTTTCCCCATTCTTGTGCTCACAATGCATAATGGGGCCCCCATGTTCACATGGGTGTTACGAAAGTTCGGCATTTTATCCCTGTGACTTCCATCAAAGAGATGAAAGTGATACAGTACATCTCATTCCCACTCCTGATCCACAGGCTCTTCCATGCGGGTCACTGACTCTCATTACCATCCTGAATGTCCTGAGCCATCTGTATCTGCAGAAGGCTCCCGTACATTTTTTGTAACACGTGCCCAGTTTAGGAAACTGCTGGAAAAACGTCCATGCCCTAAGCTGTCTTCTGAGAAGATTAGCAACTGCAAAATAGTGAAATGAGAAACAATACCATCAGGATTAGTCCCAACAGCAAGAAAAGAATGTTACTGCACCTGTGCCAGCTTTAATTGCCATGAAGACTGTGGATAGCTTAGCTTTGGCATTTTCTCATCAAACCAGACTAGAGCAGGCTATATCCATGGCGTCTCCTTCTGCCTTTGTATCAGTGGAAAAATATTCCTTCAATGAAAAATGAACACATTTCAGGCAACTAGTTTTTAATGGACTGAGAATACAAAGGTCAGTTACAGTTAGTGCTGCCATAAAGTGTGATTTCCCATTATAATTAAACTTCTATTTCTGCACAGCCTTCAGTGTGGTGGACATAATGCCAAACATACATATATAAGAGAGGGGCAATGTGTGGCATTTTTTGTAAATGCATTCATAAGCTTTGGGACAAATTCTACACTGCCTGCACTACAATCCTATTGAAGTTCTCAGAGTTTTGGCCTATATCTGAGGCAAAAGATATATTTTTAGAGATTACTCACACAAAATTTGCTATTTAGTAGATCTTCCATTCTGAAACATAACACAGAAGATGAAGGATGAATCGCCAACCACCCAGGCACTGAGGAACTGCAAATGCCACAGTGACATGCATCACTGTTTAACGTTATTTCCTTTGACACAACTGGTGGCTGCTTCTCCTCCTTCCAAACAGACTCCTAGCTAACGATTACATGCCAAAAAAGCTGCCTCACATAGGTACAGATGTATAATGTCATCAATCTACGAGCTCCTACACTCAGTGCAGTTAAGAATCCTTACTTTCTTTGACTATTGCCATCATCCTTTTTCGTACTTCTGCTACTTCTGCCTCCTTCTTCTCCACTCCTGTACCTACACACCGCTTTAGAATAACTACCAATTAACTAACAGTTGGTGCAGTCTCAAGAAAATCAGCTTTTCCTGACATCCTCACATCTCACAAACAGTGTTTCAGGTACATATGAGTAATGTTGCTATGTAACCAGTAAAACACGTAAGAACGTGTGTGTGTGTGTCCATGACTGCATACAGTTAGCACTAAATCCTCACTGGTGTGTCTCTTACCGCAAGGTAATTACTGTAGTTTACACCAGCCAAAAAGCTCTCTTTTATACACTACTTATTTTGACACTTCTCAAAGCAGCTGGACAAGCATTCACATCTTGATGTATCTTTTCTGTCCAGGCAGCATTCAAAAACAATCAAAAAACCAGCCCTGGTTTGAAGAAAAAGACATTATGACCACCGTAAAAAAAAGTTCCAGTAACAGATTTCCTATTTTTATAAATTTATAAACTGATACTTATTACTGGAAAGCCACTTTTGAAAGACTAAGCAGCAGTGATTGTAGATCATGTATATTAAGTGCCTTGTGTCTGTGTTACTGCCTGCTGAGAACTGTAGTGCATAGAAGGCAAAGAGAATCTCAAGGATTAATTACCAATGGTTAAAAACAGTTTTTGCTTTAAATTTTTATGTTGTGTGCAAGAGTGTGTTAAGTAGAGGTTTTACTTAATTAATGTTTTAGTTGGCACCAATGACAAGATTTAGCCAGCTACTCCTACATGTAATTCTTTTTTAATTGCAATAATTGAATTTCTTGTCATCAGGAAACCACATCATTCTAACGGACTGTACATCAAAATGGAGAATCTGAGTGAGTGCCAGGAAGCGAGGACGTGGGATCCCACAGCATCTCCCCAGGGCAGACTGAGTCTCACAGCTAGCTCATGGAAAGGGGCATACACGAGACTCAAAATTTGTTCTCTGCTTGAACTATGAATAAAGTTTGAAAAAGTCTTACGTGATATTGCACCACTAGAGACAACAGGAGAAAAACCATGGTTTATGTAATTACCTAAGGCACATCCAGAACCTAGCAGCTCCTTAGTAGGGGGGAGAAATTACCTGCCTGAGGGCTAAGGAGCACAGGACGTTCTGGGGCACAACCCCAGCGGGGAGCTAAGGGTTGGCAGACTAAGGAGAAGTGAATGGAGAGTGTGGTGCATGCTTACTGCCCCATAACCTTGGCTGGGGGCAATTAGGTGGGTTCAATGGCATCAGTCAGCTGAGGATTTTCCCCCTCATTTGCCTGCTTTTAGATTTTAAAATATCTCTTGGCTAGGCTTTTCTCCTCCCTTCCTGTGACTGCCCCATGGCAGCAAATGTGATTTAGTGAGAGGGAAAAAGCACTCATTTCCTACCACAGGACTTACACCTCCTGCACACTATCCCGTGTATACGGGGCAGGCACAAGACCATAATCCTAAAGAGCGCCGAGTGCACGGCATGTTGAAGGCTGCTTGCCACAAAGAAAGTTGAAGTCTTTCTTACCCAAATGGATGAAGAGGGTAAGAGGGGTGGGTAGGGAGTTAAACTTCTTTCACAGAGTTGTTTAACATTTCAGAATACACTACTGGATTTGCAATCAGTATGGCAGTGCGGTCCTATAACCAAACAGACGTCTCTTTTAAGAAAATCTTTGTATGTCTGAACAGAAAGAGGTTTGTCCTGAAGCAGGAAGCCTAGCACAGAGCTTACACAGCGATATATTTTCAGTCATGTGGCAGAGACAATAAACATGCATCTTTTGATCTGTGTGGCAGGAGCACACGAGTCGTAGTTAATGCCAGGATAGAATGAGACACAAATCTGCCAGGAGTGAGTCAGTGCTCTGGTGTGTTTCTGCACATCCTAAATTTTGCCAGGCTGAGCTTAGGGGACTTCAAATAAATGTCTAAAGAACCCATAAAAGTATTCCAGCAAGCATGATGGTTTAAGCTCTAATGTCAAAGCACAGGAACATGCAGTCTATTTTGTATAAAATATTTTTTAGTCTTCCAACTATAAATTAAATCTCTTTCAGACGTGTGCTTCTGTAGGCATACATTCACCAGCAGTCTTTTCCTCTTCATATGCTGCAAAGAGGTGCAGTAATACCTCTCTTGGGACTACAGAAGGCATGGGTAGAATTTTAAAATGCCACTAAAAATTATCTCCTATTAATTGCTGTCACATTCAAATATAAGCAATATCCTCTGGCCATTTAATAGCAGCGCTGCCGTTATACCTTGCTGTCCTACGACATTATACAACTAACCACACCGGCACATTATTTCCTAGACCGCCTCTGTTTACAAATCGAGTGCCTCGCTTAAGCACAGCCTGCTGAAATGCAGTGCTGTTATTAGGAAATGTGAGTGGGCTGAAGTGGGGATCCCTGTAGAGTTAACTTGGCAGCCTTCGAGATCCTGGCTCAACCTGATATTAAAAGTGAGTCATCAGTTTACCCACACAGCAGGCCCTCACTTTGTACTTCTCACTGCAAGCAGCTCAGCAGAGGGCCAAGAGATCCAGCGTTTGCTTCTCTAATTAATAACCAGCTGAAAGGAACTCCTTGTTAAGGAAGACTTGGTGGGGTATTTTTTTGTTGTTGCTTGGTTGATTTGTTGGGGGTTTTTTTGTTCTTCAGTACTAAATGCTGATAAATGAAAGAAGCAGAGTCAGGTCTACGACTTGGAAGGCTAGAGTGCAGTGCATGTTAGCTGCCGGACACAGGTTGCTTCATTTCCACTCCAGGTCTAGGGCTCTGCAACTGCCTCAGCTCCCTCAAAGTTATTTTTATATCTGCTAGGAGCTATTTGAGCACAAATCTTTCTTTCACGTTAGTTTGGGACTAGCCCATTTTCCCTAGAAGAGCCACAAACTGCTTGTGCTCCCTGAGGGCCTCGGGCAGAAGGTATGCCAGTGCTCACGCCTCTTTGGGAAGCAGAGGAATCACAGTACCATAAAGGCTGCAGGGTGAACATCCCTTCCAGGTTAATCTGTCAAGGCCAGGTTTCCCTTCTGGTATATATTTTAAATACCTAACTAATTGGTCTTTCATGCAGTACTTTCCTGTTCTAGCAGTTTTGTAGCAGCACCAGGCAGCATGTGAGCATGACATGAGGAGCTAGGATGGACAAACTGTTCCTACACTCTGAAGGTGTCTTGGTACTGATCTTGCTTTTCTCTTGCCTTTACCTCAGTGCATCAATCACATTCTCTGTAATCGAGGCAACTCTTCTGTCTCTTTTATAGCCTCAACTTAAAGTTCATGATTTACATCTCCACTTCCCTGATTTATAGGTACAATTTATTGACAGGTATCTCCTTCAGACTGTACTTTTTATTCTTCTTTTTGCCCCCACCTCAAGGTAACATCTATATGAGCTGAAGTTAAAGTGTGTGGATTTCAGTGGGATTTGGGCATCTAAATATAGGTGCTTCCCTGAAGCAGAGCCTGCTTTTTTTGTCAATATTTCCTGGTTCTGAGTAGAACAGAAATCAGTATGATATTTCACTAGGGATCCTACTGTACTTGCATGGCCATGTAGGAAAAAAAACTGTTGCAACTGCACAAAAAAAGTCAATGCCACAGTTATTTTCACTGCAGCATTTGCATTTAGCAAATTCTGTCTTCCCTAAATATACATTTTTCTAGTGTCTCTTTATTTTTTTTGTTTAGTTCAAGATATACTAGTTTTACGCACCTTTCTCAATTTCATTTTTTATTTATACTTCTAACAGACAAAATCATAGTTATTCAATTCATGGTATTAATTTAATGACAGTGCTACAGTCTTGTTTCATGCAACCACAGATCCACTAAATGCAAAAGCATGCTTTAGTATTGCTGCTGGTTAGTTTTGCTCGTTCTCAGGACAAAGGATTTTTTTTTCTGTTTGTTTAGATCCTCCCAAAGGCATGGCACTGAAATAGGAGGAAAATAAAAATTATGTTATGAATAAAAATGGTAGAAGAAGGGAAAGAAAGAGGCTGAAGAAAATGTAAATCTTCCTAAACAACCAAATGATTTGGATTATGAAAACGAGAATGTCTTATGTCAAGTGCCTCTTCACCCTCTAAGTGCGCTATGAAATATGATCACTTGTCTTGAATACACTCCATCCTAACAGCAACATTCTTGAACTTATAAACACTATTAATTGTCTCAAACTTGGAATCTGAATCCTGTAAACGCTGCCTATGTTAAACTGAATGGGTCTCATTCATAGCTGGGGTAGGTTTGAACGAGTTCAACACAGTTATTTTAGGCAGGACAACTTTGTCATGAATAATTCTTCATTCTTTTCTCAAGAAATCTTTGAGTTAGATATTTTGAAGTAGTCTGGATGGCAACAGAACCCCTTTTCTATATGCCACATTTAAGCTGAGAAAGCAGTGTATAGTTAGAACAACCAATGATACTGAATTTTCCTAAAAGGAGAGCAATAGCTATGTGAAGTTACCAGATCCTTTCCTGGCACCGTTCTCTATTTGCACTGCAGGTATAGCCCCTGTTGTTGGCTGGAATGCAGCTTTTATTCCTGCAGATGAGATCAGTATCTCTTTTACATTTTGACTTAAGCATATTTAAAACATGGTTGTTTTACACAAAATTATAAGAATAGGAATACGATGAAAATGGCCTTCCTGTAAGTTTGCTTTGAATGAACAAACTAACATATAAGTAGCAGCCAAACCAGAACAAAAGGTCTGTTCCACACTGCAGTACAGGTACTGCTTCTTAAATGGGTCCCTCAGCTTTGCTGGCTCAGATGTCCCACACGGCATTTCTCCATAGCACACACTGACAGCATGAACTTGGCTTCAGCCTGAGACAGAGAGAGACACCCTGCAAAAAGACCAGTGTGGGCAGCTAGGAACGAAACTAATATTTTGGAAAAAGTTTGATGTTGCTTTTTATGCTTTTGGTTTTGTTTCTAGAGTTGTCATAAATTACTTAAACTTTTGATTTGATGTCAGTGTCTGTAAAGTTTGTCTGGTTCTATTAGCCTGATTTAAAGATGTTTTGCTGGATTATGGATAGGCTGTTCCCATAGGCAGAAAGATGCTACGCACAGGGACAGACTGTCATTCCACAGAGATGCCACTGTTTAGGACCTGTTTTGGGGTGGCTGCATAACTCAGCTTAATGGCCTGATGAAACTACATGTTGTAGCAGAAGAAAATGTTTCCTCTATCTGGGGAACTCTGCTGACTTTGAAAATACACCTGTTTTTTTTTTTTTTTTCTGTAAAGTCATAAACGGATGTTGACCACCCAGACTGAGTCATCCAGTCTGTGATGCCAAGAAATCCTACGTAAGTTGTGATCTGAGTCTGTATGTGATGTATGTGTGAGGGCAGTGAGGCTTGTAAGGAGGAGATGCCAAACCTGCTTTGCTATTGCACTTGAGAGGAGAGGAAACGTGATGGGAAAGCATTTGCTGAGATCCTGGATCGCTAAGTGCGGTGAGGGTGGGCTGGAGGTGTACCAGGGCTCTCCCTAAGGAGAGTGAGGAGGAGGAGGGAAAGGCTGTCCTTTGCAGTAACACAGTGCTTGATGCGTCCTCTGAGTGACAAGGGCCCCAGGGACTGCTCAGATCTCTGTCCAAGAGGCAAAAGGTTTGTGCCATCTTTACTCAGCTCTCTTCTGCTTCCTTTGGGCTGTGAAGTCCCTGCCTGTGGACTTGCCAAGAGCACAGTACAGTCAGTACAGTCTCCAAAAAGCTCTGCAACAAACCTCAACAGGATGATCAATAACAGCACATCTCAGAAAAAATACATAAATCAGCATTTATGTGCTGCTTTACATGTGCAAAGCACTTCTCAAGCATGAATTAATTAATACACAAAAACACTCCTATCAGAGTAGGTGGTTCACAGACTGCAATGATGATGAACAGGCACCTTTAATCCAAACCACATTCAAAATCAGCACTTGGTGCAAGATTACATATAAAACTCAAGGGTAGATCAGTGATCAGCCCAAAGCAGATAGATAATGCTAAATGGTGAGTTAACAGGAATTTCCTAGACTTTGTCTGGGTGGCAACAGAAGGCTGCCACTATTACAGAACACATGGGTGAAGTCTGTCTCCCCAGTCACTTTTAGCAGTCGCTTTTATCCAGGCATCTTACTTAAAGTAGTATCACTGACACAGCAAGATGTTACTTAGTAAATGAAGCGCGGTTTCCTCCTTTACTCTTAGTACATGGTATGTAAGGTCTCATATAAATGTGATAACAAAGGCCAAAAGTTCATTACAAAAAGTTAGACGGAGTAAAACTCTTAGAAAACGGGGAGAATGTGAACATGTGGGGCTAATCGGGAAAGGGATCACTCCAGACAGTCGCCTAGCACAAGAGATGAGAAAAGACAAAACCGTAAATGAAGCTCTGCCAGAAGCACAGAGCAGCCAAAGGAAAAGTGGTCCCTGGATCCATGGGCAGGAGAGGCTTTGTCCAGCTTTGGTCCTGACCGTGTCCAAATTCAGTAAGTCTGCTTTCTGAACGGCAAGACCATTAAAGCTTATTCCTGGAGTTTAATGTTAAGATGCTAAGTGGATTGTCGCGCTAGGGCTGTCTGAGTGAACTGCGAAGAGTGTGAATCAGGACTGCTGTATCAAAAACCTGGCTAAAGAATAGCAGAGTTGGCGTAGGTGAAATAAAGTGCTGAAGTAGTTTAATAGACTAACCTGAACACCGGGCTGTGACAGAACAAAAACCAGATCACTTTGAAATTTCTGAATTAGCAATTCTGTTTCACATAAGAAGGAATATTCAATCATCATTTTTCTTGAAAAGTATAACCAGATGGGCAGCCACCCTAACAGCCAAAAAACATGTCTTTTGAGAGTCATTCGGGGGCATTCGATAGAATAAAACACCCTTTTCTGTTTGTTTCTAGCAGCTTTAGTTTCAGGTTCTGACGAAGGCATACAGGACTAACTGTTACACACGGCAAATGGTGCAATGGGAATACTAGCACAGTGAACCAGCTCCTGTAAGCAGCTAAGTTACTCCATTCTTACTCAGGTGCAGATCCTGTTAACACGATTTTGACCTGAGTAAGAATTTTAGAATCAGGGAATCAATATCATTAGGGGGAATTGATAATTTCTGGACTTTTTTCTCCACTCTTTTCCCCACAGTGTAGTTTAGGGCAAGGAGCAGTTCTAGTTGAGAAGCAAAGCGAGAATACCTGGGAAAAAATAAGAGGACCAAATTCTTTCTCCCTCCACTTGTCCTTCCCCTCAGGCTACCCTATACATGTTTTTCAGGTGATACTGGTGTTTAAATGTACAAAATCTGTCTTAGTGAGGTGGAATTGATCACTCTTCCCTCACTTTCCTCAGTCCTTTGGTTGAGCTTAGCAAGTGCTATCCACTTCATGAGCCTGAGACGTCCCTAGTCCTGCCCCGGACAGGTTTGTATAAATTTTGCATGGAGAGGTAGGAACTGTTCTGCTTCACCACCACTGAATCTCTCTCATTTCAAGTTTCTCATTTCAAGTTCTATGGGATTAGGGGAATGGCATGCAAATGTGGTTTTGATATTATGAAGAACCAAAGTGCTCAGCTTTCACAATGCCTTTTATCAAGGCAGATCCAATCCTAAAGTTTATTTTAAGTACTAAGTCATTGTTCCAAAGAAATATATAGCTACTGGAGGGATAAATCACTTCTAGAGAGACCATTTACAGATTATAATGGAACATTGAAATAAGAAAACAACACTAAAGTTTTATAAAATGAAAGCAAATTCTGGAAGAGTGTGACTAACTCTAGTTAGCAGATGCAAGTCTGTAGGTTAAAATTAGCACTTTGCTTTCAAATACTCTGAAATGCAAAAATAAGAATATCTCAGGAGTGCATGTTTTTGGGGAGGGATAGATATAGACAGCTATATATAATAAGGAATCCTTTCCATACAGTATAGCCACTGTCTACCCCTGCTTTAGTGACCATCTGGAGGTCATGAATATGTTTCCTACTTTGTTGGATTGTTTCTCACTGAAGTTCTGTGTGTAGGGGACAATGCTACGTTATTTTCCTTCCACTTTCCAGGCTCAGCACATAGTAAAATCCTTGTCTGCAGATTTCAGACTTTCTTTTGCATGGTTAAGTTATCAGCTTTCTGTCGGGGTTGCATTATGTTTTTTTGAAGGAGGTGGAAGAGGTGAGGGAGAAGGTTTATTTTATAAGCTGCCAGTTAAGATGTGTGCTAATGAATTGAATCTGGCTAACTCTCTGTCCTCTATCGAGCTTTCCAGACTTGCAAAGCTTTGAACCTTGTACATGAAAGGGGGAGGTATTTATTGGAATCTGCTATGACTGAAACTTTGCTGCTCATCTGAAGGTATCGTTTGTATTCCACTTCATAAAATAATGAACGCTGGAGCTGTCTCTTGTGAACTAGACCAGAAGTCTTGTCCGATTTTAGTGGTAAAGGTCATAAAAGTTAAGTGTTCCAGCAGTGAGACCAGCTCTGTGGTAGTCTTCAAAGGACATGCTTCTGTCCTGGACAGAAACTGGGGTATAAGCATATCAAAGATCTAATACCTAAGAAGGCCTAATTTTAACTGCATTTTCATGTTGTAGATGTCAACTGAATCTTTAACCTGTATTTTGAAGGCTTGAATGACATTATTGTCATAGGAATAATAGGTATGAAAATAGTTTGTCAAGCAGATTTAGACAACTTTTTTTTTTTAATTTTAACAATTTAACTTCCCACATTTTCATTTTGTGTGAGTTTATCCTTTCTTGTAATGAAACATTAATCTGATTTCATTTGCAACCTATACAAGCTGTTTAAAATGTGTTTTAAGAAAACGTTTAAAGTAAATGTCACAAAAAAGATCTATAATCAAATAGCATTTATAGATGGATTGCTGATTCAAATAGGCAAGCCAGGTATTTTCTCCCATGAACTACTTTTATCACATTTAATTTTTCTGTCATTCTTTAAGCCTTCTGCCCCGATCTTGCCAGCTTTCACAAAATGAGTGGTCTACCATGTACTTCTACCAAAGAAAGTCCTCCAAAAAGAAATCCACATCCATGAATGAAGTAGATCTGCTCTTTAATTTAGTAGCAAGCCTGTGCCACAAGATTTAGTGAAGACTTAGTTTACGTCTACCAAGTGGTTTTTTTTCAGAAGACAGTGATATTAACCCCACTGCCAGACCAGATACACATTTTAGTGGCAATCAATGATACATAAATAGTTTCCATTTAAAGGAATGGTCTGTTTTCATGATCATTTTTTCTTCCTCACAAAGTGCACATATGTGTCAGATTTTGGAAATCTGATTTTTATAAATAGTTGAAAATTTATCATCTGCTCATAGGCCATTTGTAGGAAATATATATTTGAGTGAAGTCAGCTACTAGTGATTGGCTATCTGGTTGTTTCTGAAGGATACGCATGTATTAACATGTCTGATACATAAAAATCCATTTTAAGGCAAGCCATTTAATACTCAGTGGAAAATACTTGTGCCAGTTGAACAAATATGTTCAAAAAGCTTAGAGTATAAAAATTGCCTTATTAGGCCAGACTGAAGACTGACATAGCCACATATGCTGAAAGAAATCAAATACAATATGGTCCTGCAGCAGGTGTATCATCCTAGCATCCAGCAATTACTAGTTTAGGGTTTTCTTCAGCAATGAAACAGATTTTGTGAGCACTGACAAAGATAGTTTTAAAGCGAATTCAGGCAATATTTGCTGCACTTATCGTTCCTGATCTCTTTGCCAGCAGATACAGTAATGTGTAGTGGCTGTGCGGACCTGTTGTGCTTTGTTAAACACATGTCATGTCCCACCCCAAACCGGCTGCATCGTGCTGTCAGGGGAAGGGATTTCTCCTCCAGTTGCCCTGGAGGATTGGGTGGTGGAGCAACTGGTGGGGATGGTGTGCCACTGCTCAACACTTTCTGTGTCAATTCCCCCTTTGACTAACAAAATTACTGTTAAATAAAATCCAAACTTCTAAAAAAATAAGAAGTTAACGGAAAACTATCAACTGTATGGTCTCTCTTATGAGTTGCCAGGGCCTCACGAGCTGGGCATTGGAGCCTGGGGAGAGCATTGGACCCCGACAGAAGCGCTGATAGAGAGCTTCAGTGCATCTTTGAGCAGCACGGATTTTTTAGGAGAGATTAAAAGCTGATGTGGAATTTTTGTTATTCTTTAATGAAAATCTAGTTCCTGTGGAAAAAGAGTATTAGACAGATATGATGACAAATACTGATGCACATTTTCCACTGTCCTGAGAGTTAATTCTCCTTTCTCACATTCACTTATTTGGATTAATCATATGATATAAGAAAATAGTAGTTAATTTTCAAAAACATCAGGCAAATATTGAAAGTAGTATGCAACCCACAGAACAGTATATCTTTCCATAGTTACAAGAAGTCCTATGCAATCCTACAATTAATGTCAGATTTGATTTCTCTTGTGCTTTTCTGTCCTTATTACAGCAATCATTTCTGGTTTTCCTCTCTCTAGTCTTTTCCCAGGCTCTCACAGTTATATTTTTCATGATCACTTACTTCACTTTTGTATATTATTCCAGTTTTCACTTCACTTTGGTGTTATTGTTTCAATATTACTTTAAATTGATTTTTTTCCTCTGTTCTACCTCCCACACTCTCATATTGATATCACTTCTTCCACCCTCATTTCCTCAATATTCTTGGATAGTGGTTTATGGATAGAGTCTACAGCTGAGTGGTGTTTGAACATGGTCACTGGTTTGTTTGTGAGGTGTCTACGCCATGTCTGCTTCAACCACTTGATAGAGATTTTTTATAGCCATGTTGGTTTGGCAGAACCTATACATATTTCAGAATCATTTTTATATGGAATGTTGATCTGCTTTTTCTAGTTTGTTCCTAACACTCAAAGTGGACTAAAGAGTGCATTGATCAATGATTAAGCCTGAGAAGGGTGATTTTAAGCAAGACTTCACACCAAAAGTTAGTACCTTGGGATACATATAAAACAAATAGAAATGAAATAAAAATATTTTCAGTTCCTGAGTCTATTTGGGGTACTGAAATGAGGATTCTTTAAATTCTATTACGAGCTAATTATTTCTTGTTCTGATCTCAGGATATTTTTTTCCCAGACCTATTTGGCTCTATTGGCTTTTCCCCAAAAACTGGAAAATATTTTTAAATGAGCATTTTATCCTAAATTATTCCAAACATTTTCAGTTTATTATCGTGGCCAATATTTTTTGTCTCAGGCTGGCATTCTCTCTGCCACCAGATACACGTGTTTTTCCTTCCCACTGAAAAACCAATATAATAATTTAGAAGTTTAATAACTATTCAGTAGACGTCACTGATGTTCAGATTACAGTTTTACTGCTACGTAAACATAAACCCACATTTAAAGGAAAGTGCTGCGTGGAGGCAGCGTAGGTGCTGTTACAAAAACTGGTGGCTAGAGGGAACTCTTTTTCCTTGTTGGAGAGAGCGGCTCTAACGAGGCGATGAATCTTTTGCTACAGGAAAGCAGTCCATTAAAAGAAAAAGATGGGGAAATCCTTGAAACAGAAACATTAGCATGAATTGAGAAGTGCTTCCAGTCGCACGCAGGAATCAGGAGATGTGTCAATGAAATTTATCATTTCTACAGCAATAAAGAGAGCCTTTAGATGTCCCAGTACATGGACAGTGGTAAGTCATGCATGGTTAAATGCCCTCCCGGTAGCCAGCTCCTTGGAAGCTGTGAGACTAGTTATGGCAGCCTAGGTTACCTTGGCTGCAGGGGTGGATGTTTTGGTTTCGTACATGGAGGAAGAGAAGACCCAGACCACAAAAAAGGACAGGGAGTTCACAGAGCAGCAGTAGGTAAGGCATTTAGGTAACAGCTACTGTACTTTTAGGCCCCTAGCCAGCAAATTAATTAAGCACATGCTTAACTTTAAACATGTAAGTCATAGCTTTAGCTGAGCTATTTGGACGTTTAAAGTGAAGCAGCTTTAAAGCATACAGGCATCAGGTTGCTTAAGCTGTGGTGTTTTGGCTCCAGCCACACTCCCGGGTACCGCCTGGGAGCGGGGCACAGGCTGGGTGGGGAGAGGTTTTGTTTGGAGAGCGTGTTGGGGTGGTGCTTGGCAAAAGCTGAGGCGTGGGGAAGTCTGACATGTGCACAGTCTCACTCTCCTTTGAAACTGAGCTGTGGCCAACTTGTGTACCTTACCTAGGAATTTGGAAGCTCTTCTGGCACTGTAGTGTGGTCTCAGAGACCTATTTTTCTCTTGCCTGATATTCACAACCTTGGGTAATGCCCTGAAGGATCATGTAGTAGAGCAAATTGTGTGAGGGGCAAGCAAGCAAGTATGGAAGATTTCAAAATGAGATTACATTGATTAATGTAGACAATTAGCATAACCTTAATGTCTGGCTTAATGCTACCTTACTCCAGTTCTGTTTAACTCCACTGGGATAAGAAAGTAATACAAATCTTAGCATACTCGTCTCTGTTAATTGAGTAAATCTGGAGTCATGGATACTCCACAAGCCTCAACTATCCTTATATGGACTAACTACTAGAAGCCAAAGCCCAGAGCCTTTTTATGGGGTCACACTTACAAACACAGCAGGACCCAGGTCTAAGTGTTTCAGCAAATGTTCTTGCAGATGCGGTCCAAATGTTCTCAGCTGTACTCCAACAGCAAAATTTGCCAAGAGCTGTTGAATGTATCTTGCGTTCGGCAGCTGTGGCTATATTGCTCAAAAAACACCATATTTGACAGCTCCTGCTTGCCCTTTGTCTGCACAGCCAGTTGGCCTGGGCATGCTTGGCCCTGAGATAGTGTGCAGGGTGTATTCAGGCAGGTGTGGCCCAAGATCTCCATCCTGTGTGATTGTGCCAGGACTGTGTTTGCCTCCTGCACAACACACAGGGCTGATGCTGAACGTGATCTCTGTTCTGTCCATGGTATGCTGTTTAAGTACAGAACAGTTCAGAACTGTTCAGTTGTGTCAAATCAGACTGAAGGTCCATCTAACCCCAGCATCTTGCCTCTGGCAGAGGCAAGTAGAAATTGGTAGTGGAGAGTATAATCCTTCTTCCCAGAAATACCTGCACATCCTGCAGCAATTCATGCTTCAGCAGCTTATCCAGATGTAATACCTTTCCATTTAAAGGATTTGTCCTGTCATATCCACATCACCCTGCAGCAGGGAGCTCCGCAACACCCGTCTCCTGTTTTTCAAAACTGCTGCTGGATGGTTCCATTTGACGTCCTCTGGATCCACTTGTGGGGACCAGAAGTCCACTGTGCAATCGCTCTGCTCTGTGCTTTATTTTGTAGATGTCTGTAAAGTATCTGTCCTCAGACATCTCTCTAGAGGCTTAAAAGTCCTAGTGAAGTTAATTGTTCTTCACCTGGAAGTTGTTCCATACCTTTGATCAGCCCCATCAGTCCCCTCTCTACTTTTGTTCAGTTCTACTATGTCTTTTTAAAGATGTGTGTGCCAGAGGAGGGAACCATAACTGCTGAACTAGGTCACATAAAACCTTGGATGAATTCCTGGGTTTCTATTTTAATGTCTCCAAAGCCTTAGCAAAGCTTCAGAACTGTTCAGTTTTCTTCCTCTCTCTCCCTTTAGTAGAGTTACTCCTATGATTAAGGCAAACCTCCCAACCTCTCAGCTCACCAGTGTGAAGCTGGACAAGAGCAGTGCAGCTAGAAACATACTGATGGAAGGATCACTACATTTGGTCCTCTGCGATGTTGGGCATCCTTACCATAGAATCTCACCCACAAAATGATCAAGTCCTGTTTGAAAATAAACTAGTGTTTTTGCCCCTCTACTCCTATGGGAAGGCTGTTCCAGAATCTTACGCTCTTGATCATAGGAAATCTCCTTTCCAGTCTACTTTTCTCCGTGACTGCTTTATACACATCTATTTTTATTCCTCTTCTCTCTTTCATTACTGTTTATTTCCCTGATACATTTATGGGCCACAAACATGCTCAGGATCATTACGTTAGGTTATCCAAACCAGGTCCTTCCGATCTCTTCTTGCATGATAGAGTTTCTGTTTCTTTCTTCTAGCTTTAACTGCATCTGCCCTAGTTTGACATCAGTTTTCGTGAATGCTCATGGCCAAAGCTGTACACAATCTTCTGGATGAGGACTCACCAGTGCTTTGACTACCTGCATGCTTCTGGAAATACTGCACTTGGTCAATCCCAACATAACATCTGCATTTTTCATGTTGATAATTGCCATGGTCCTGATGTGATCAGTTAATGAACTCAAATACATCTCCTTGTCCGTAGACATCCTTCAGTTTATGCAAAGATTGCTGTTAATAATTCCCATGTATGTAGTCTTTCATTTCTGCTATTGAAATTTATCCCATTTCTATTGCTCCAACTCTCAGTTCTGCCTCTAAGATGCTCTGAATTTCCTCTGTGCTCATGGAAATATTAACGACTGGTCTCGAGGCAAGTCCTTGAGGAATTTGACTAGCAGTCTCTCACCAGCACAACACCTTGTCTTTGAGAGCAATCTGACCTAATTTCTCTTTCTGCCAGTCCTTTATGCATACCATACTTCTTCAGTATTAATCTCCCCTTCTCCAAAAGAATTAATAGCTTCAGTCGTATTGTACAAAGTACTTGACTGAGGTTGAATTCTTCCTGTTTGCAAAATGTGGTAGTTTTATCAAATATTGTTATCAGATTAGACTGATACGATCACCCTAACTAAAGCTATATTGCATTTTATACCACTTTTTGGGTGTCTCCATGAATTTAATTATTTTGTCCTTTAAACTTTGTTCTACAGTTCTCCACCCCTCTTGAGCTCCAGCTGCTAAGTCTAGCCAGGTTTTCCTCTTTCTTCCATCCTGGTCAAAAAGGAGAATGTAAGTACCTAACCGCCACTGCGAAATGTCGTATATTGTTAAAAATCCTTGCCACAGGATTTTCAGTTTCATGTATGAGTTCTTTCATTATTCTGAGGTAGATCTTAGTTTTGATTCATGCTTACTATATTTTAACTTCATTTGGATGTGACCATTTCTATTTAAATTCCCTCAATTCTCTTCACCACTTCTGCCTTACATCCTAAATCCCAAAGATTTAATTTAATTTGAGGGCATGCCTAGAATATTTTTAATATTGCCCTTTCTTCACTGCATCCCTGCATCTTTCTTTGTTCTTTGTCTTTCTGGCCAAGATAGTGTTTATTGTGTAAATTCTTTTGCAAGCCCTAATTCAAGTTGTCTTTCACCAAAATGTGAATCAAATAATGGAAATGTTGAACTTCAGTGTTTTGTGGGACTTCTTGCCGTAATGGACACGTTATTTAGACTTTTTGATTGCAAAGTGTACTTTGAGGACATGTTATCACTCAGTTAAGCATGCTAACTTTTTGCTCTGGTTTTGTTTTTTGTCTTGATTTGAACTTGATCTCTGCTGATTACCAGTGCAGATAACAGTTGCTGAATGAAAAGAAAACCCAGTGCTTCTTATAGTGTTTTATAATGTCATACCTCTAAGATGGAGAAAAGTGACACATGCATTTCCATTGATGTCCCAAACATATCTCACAGCAGGGTAATGCTGGGAGTTGGCAATACCTTTGCCCTCCGCCTACTGGAGAGTGCTAGAGCAGCTCTTGCAGCTAGGATAGGACTTGTGCCAAATATTGGCACAAATATTCTGAAGACCAAGGCAACCAGTAAAGGCATCTTACTTCTGTTTTAATAACAACCTTGCCTTCATCGCTGGGTTTGAAGAACCTCTTCACCAAGATGTTTTTAAAATGTGGGTATGCAGAAGTGCCTCCTGGCTTCAGCAAAGAGCCTGTGTTCACTGAGGTCTTTGAAGCACCCAGACTTAGAAACAGGAGAGTTGAAGCAGATCTACTAATAACCTGAATCCTATCCTAGGGCACAGAGGCAGGAGTCTCTGTTTCATTCATAACTAAAGTAATGGTAATTTGGAGCATTCAGTGGAACAGAACTGGGCATCATGAAGCAGAGGCTGAGGCTGTAAAATCTGACATGCTTGAGACCTCTGGCTTACAAGGCTTTAGGTTAAGCACACATGTCCATATTTGCATGCTCTGCACCTAAATCCCATATCTGCTATTAGAGCTCATGGGTTACAAAAGCTGAGTTATCAAAGTGCTGAGTTGCTGGACAAGTCCTACCATCAGCTTTTTTTTGTTTGTTTTTTACAGCATTTAGCTCCAACACGCTAGCTTATTCCCAAGTTTATCAGTACAACACAACCCTGCTTGAGATAAATAGTAAAACAGATCTTTCTTTATTGAACACTAAATATGCCATTTTCATTCACTATGCATCATTGTCTTTTATTCTGCACTGTAGCTACCTTAAGGATGCCTAGACATTTGCATAAAATATGTTTTCAGACAATAAGAAAGCAATCAAATGTAGCTGTGTGCATGAAGTAGTCTCTATCCCCACGAACCAAGTGATATTTATAACTTTTTGCCTTCTGAGGAGTGGTCTTTGGGTATTTTCATACTTCAGAAAGTTCTTTTAAATATTTTTAGTCTCAGGATTGTAGGAAGGGTTTGAAATATTTTGTGCCAAGTTTTTCAGGTGTATTGCCAAAAATGTCTGTGTAGGAAGAGGAGAAAGTACTTAAAAAATAAAGATATTCAATACTTTTAACCCAAATTTCAACGGTTACATGCATGCTCTCCTTCATTCACAGAACAAAATGCCATGTACCAACACGCACACTTTGTAATTTTCCTGATCCAGATGCTTTTCCAAACATGTGGCTGCTGACAGTAAAAATTTAGAGAGAACTCCTACAGAATCTGCTTTTTCTCTGCTTTCTTTTCCTTTATACTCACTTTTTTCCTGTTCCAAACTATGACAAACATTTATAGAAGTGCATTTCAGAAGACAAGAATTTCTCAGTCTTTCTCACCTCTTAGCATTCTCATCACCTGCGATTATTCAGAGCAATACAACCTTGGATTCCTGTTCTCAGAAGAAAAGCTACATTAAGTAACAGATTTGTGAGTGTGATTGATTACAGACTACAGAAGAACAAGATTATTCTAAAGAAAAAGTCTTACAGATAAATGGATTATAGTTACTTACACTTGCTGACATGGGATTGAAATATTCCATTTCTGCTTTTGTGACCACTGGGTTCACTCATGAGAGCTGGCTGAAACTGGGTAGAAAAGGGTTAGAAACACAAACATAATTCATTTTCCACTGTCCAAAGAGTGCATGCAGAACACAAAAGGAAAAATTCAATGAGATATTAAAATGTCTTTCTGTTTTTGAACTTGACCCTGCGTTCCCTTACTCCATTACACTGGAGTTAATGGGGCTGCTCTACTCCCACGAGGACGATTTGAGCTATTATTAGTAAGAAACAGTTCTCCTCCTTAAGTGCTGTTCATCTGAGAAGCACAGAGCAAGGCACGCTCTGTGCACAAGGAAAACTCCCGAGGAGGCTGCAGCGGGGCTCGGTGTGCCTGCAGCCCCTGGACGATGCTGGAGCCCCTCACTGTGCCCCGGGGCAGAGCATGGTGGGTCACTGCTGCCCCGCACGCCTCGCCCTGGGGTAACGCCAGCACGGGCAGCTGGAGCCGCACACCGGCTTTGTGGGAAGGAGGATACAACACCGCTGCTCCCAGAAGAATTGTCCTCCCAGTTTGTGCGCTTGGAGGCACCCAGGGAATGATCTGGTGTCGACCCGTTGAAGTCTTTTGCCTGAAGGATAGCCACTCTTCACTTCCCACGGTGGGAGCAATATGACTTTGTTAGAAATCGGCAGCCCTGACTTTTTTTTTTTTTAGTTTCATAGATTTTCTTATTTTTCAAAGCCTTTCCCCTTTCCCTCTTCAGTACAGTGGCTATTGTATTTACTCATGCTGTGCTGGAATGTTTTTTTATTTACAATGAAATATAAATTACGCTAAGCCTCTCAGTCTTTGTTTATTACCTTTATTTTCCACCACTCTTTGTTTGCTTTTGTGCATATAATTTTTTGTTTTCATTCTGTTCTGATTTGTTTGCAGTCATTTTGCAGACAAACATCTGATGTAGTCTGGAACACAAGTGGCTCACAGATCACAGTCTGAGTAACAAACATTTGTTGATGTTCGTACTCTTTTGGTAAATTTTTACTTCCTCTGTATTTTTCTTAAGAGTTACACTGGATATCTGCACATCTTGAAGAAAAATCTAAGATAAAAGAGACTCTGTTTTGATTTATATTATCATTTGTTCTGATACAGGAAAAAAGAAAAGAAATCAGAAAAAGAAAAAAATTGTACTTCATTAATGTAGATTTTTTTTTTAAATTACATCATTTATTTCAAGTCCCACTTCAACTGAAGATGTGAAAAATTAAGTCTTGATGAATCTCTTTACATTCAGGTAGGCAGATAGTCTGTGTGCTGTTATGATGGGGTGTGTGTCAGATGATATATGTGTGAACTGATCTTGAATGTAGTCAAGCACCTAAAAAACACAGATTCCAATAGATAAACAGATTAAGACTCAACCCGCAAACAACCTTACTCTATTCCTAATGACCAGGGGTCAAAAAAAGAATTATTTAGAAAATGTACCTCATTGGAGAAAGAGATTTATATTGCATGAGTAACTTCTTTTTAAATTAAATGGTAGGCATCCTTAAACTGTAATTTACTGGTAGAGCTGAATTCCCCAAGGTAACAAAACAAACTCCCAGGCTGCATCGAGGAATGCTCAGTAACCCCTGCCACCGTACAGCAACAACCCTGCAGTGTCTGCGCCGTGGGCAGGCCCTGGGGCTCAGACCTGCAGCACACTTCTTGGTAGAGCTGCTGATGGAGAGACCGTAAAAATCCCTTTCCCCTCATCTCACTAGTATTTGGGGAAGGTCATTCCTGACATACATGGGGTTTACATGACATAATGGTATTCTTTGTCCTGATGATGCTGATAATTTGAAGCCCTGGAAGAGCTGAGCAAGATAGACGATGAAATCCTTGGCCTTTGTTTGGCCTCTGCAATAAATTTGGTGGCACTGAAGGGCAGGTGCTTCCATGGTTTTTCCTTCCATTTGTGATACTGCTAGGCTCTTTGCAGAAACTTTTACCTTTCTGCAGAGATGTTTTCTCTTATTAAGGGCCTGGTTTTGTTGGGTACTTTTGAACATTTTTAATTTTGGATCATCAGTAATCTCACTTACCAAGAGTGTGGTATCTCCTCCGCTGAGTCAAAGCTGCAGCAGCTCATTTCACTTGAGCACCGTGAGGAAAACAGAACAGCATTTTCCTCTCCATTTTTAAATGTACGAACCTCCTGTATTTCCCACGTGCTATAAATCCCCCTTTCACTAGATCTGAAATATTCCTACTACATTAATTCAAATTTACCTTTTTCTCTTTAAGTCTCATTAACTGCTTCCTCCTCATCCCCAGCTTGAGTGAAAGCTTTTCTTGACTTCAGGGCCCCCTGCTGCTCCTGACAGCACCTTGCTCTCAGTTCTTCACCATTACTGCTTATGATCTGTGGGAAAAACCACCAGTCCGTTTTTGCAGCGGACTCACATACTGGAGTGAAGATACCTGATTTGGCGGCTTTTAAACATGAGATCTAAAAACCATGAGGTGTAGTGAATCCCCACCCTGCTTGTCCCTCCATCCTTGATCACTGTCATTATTTCCCTGGGGATTTCATTAATCTAATTTGATGGGACTGCCTACTAAGCCATGTACTGTTGTTGCTTCTCCTTTGGCTGACCTAGGATTTTTAGGCACTATGAATTAGCTGATGTGATTACAAACTGCATTTCTTTCAGCGTTTAAATGACTGTCCACTGTAAGAACCACAGTTTGCTTTTGCATATGCTTACGAGAAAACTGAATGAAACAGAAACATATGCACAAATTCGATTCAGACGTCACAAAAATCATTTTCCCTCACCATTCATTCTGCCCTAAAAAATGTTAAAATGACTCCAAGACAGTGAGAAAGTCTGGGGGCCAAATCCAGCACTTGCTTAAGAGGCTACTGAGTTTATGTATGAAGGGCAATAAAAAATAAAGGAGGGATATTTATCATATGAGCAAGATGTGATTCTTATTTTCATGCTTAGAAAACTCATTATACGCATTTAAAGTCTGTTTGCACTGCCAAAGTGTTATTAAGAGACTGAAATGCAGATGAGAAGTGGCCCCAAATTCAGGCAAGAAGGACCAGCAAGGAGCTCTGCAGCTTTGTGCTATACTTTATTTCAAGCGCCTCCAGACAAAAAGTTCAGGGACAGGAGGCTGGCACAAAGCACAGACTAACATATTCATAATGCAAACCTCAGAACCACAAATAACTTACTTCATAATTTGATTTCTTCAAGTGCTGCTAGCCCCAAAAGGCCAGCTCTTAACTGCTCAATTTTCTCCATTGACTCTAATTAAGGTTTTCCTTGGCTCATGATCCTGGTGAACTTGGAGAACTTTAATTTTACTTTTTTTTTTAATCTGCTTTTCTCACCAGGTGGAATGTTCCCTGTGAACCCTGAAACTTATGAACTTTCCAGTACATTTTACAAGATACTTTTGTCTACACGTTTGACTGAAGATGGAGGCATTCCACAAATCCCCAAGTAGAAATCATTTTATTAGCCAGTTTGTGCACTGTATACTGGAGAATATGGGATTATTTGTTAAGAAATTTACTGCCAAAAAATTTATGGCAGTAATATAAACTCACAAGTGTCCCTTTCTGCTGAGGGGGAGTTGACTTCAGTAGCTGTATGACTGATGATGTGACAAAGTGTGATAGCGAATGCAGCTGCTGGACCAGAAAAAAATAGTTCCTAAAAAACAGAGATAGAACAGAGAAATACCTTTAAAAGGAAATAATTTATTATTATTGTTGTGCTAATTAACAATCCCTTCAAAAAGCCTGAAGATGACTTACTTGTTTTTCTTGTCTATATTAGTTTAGAACAAGTGAAAGAACATGAAAGTGTTTTTTACTATTGTATTATTTCCACATCTTAAAAAATTATTTTTCCAAAACATTTTTTTAAACTGTAGCTATACTTAATTAATTTAATTTGTCTTTAATTAAATATTATTCCCTCCTATGCCATTCTCAAGGCACTGCATGATGCTTTTGTGTTTGAAATTCTGTGTTTGACAATGTAAGTTTTATCAGTAATTTCTATTATCCACATAAGGTAATGCTAAGGAAATTCTGTGATGACATTTTTCTCCTTTAAATCAGACTGGTTATTTTTGGCTTTTACTCTTTGTCATTTTTAGTTTTTTCCAGCACCTTCTCTCCCCCTTCTTCCTCCTGTCTTCTCTCCTCCTACTCCCCAAAGCATGGAGAAGTTCCAAGTTGGATTTGAACTCTGCAGCTGGCTACTCTGTCAAAAACTGGCTGAACCAAAACTCCAGATGAAGGCTGAGTGAATAGTTAATGGATATTTCTTTTCTTTTTTTTGATCTGAAAAACCAATCCCTCCTCCCAGAACTTTATCTGAAGTTAAATGAATCATTCCATTGAGTCTCGAAAATATGCTTTAGTTTAGAGTCTGCTAAATTGATTTTGTTTTTATTGTATTTTTGTGTTCAATTTAGGCATCTTTGATCTCAAATCACTGTTTTGAAACAAAACATTTTGTTTTGAAATAAGCTGAAATGAAGTATTGTAACTTAAAAGAAATAGCCTCCACCTTTTTTGGCCAAAACTGTTCACTGGACTTGGCAAAAATTTGTGAATAGTTTTGATCAACCTAGAACCAATTTTCTTTGTCAAATAAACAATTTGCTTGAAAAAAAAGATTCCATATGTACTCCATGCATAATATGCAAATACAGAATGTTTGCATATGAATAATGTTTATCTATAAGTGTAAGCCTACCGCAATGTAATTCCCTTTTAATTCAGTTATCCTAGTCCAACTGCCGTGCATAAGATACAAATGCTCGTTTCCCTCTTAAATGAAGACAAAACTCACGGACCAGAGCGGGGTAAGTGGAACTGAATACATGTGCCTGTCTGCTCGATCCTCCCTGTCCCTGGAGGGAAGGAGACACAGGGTGCCTGCCAATGATGGGGCAGGTTTCTCCTTCCCCAGTGCCTCTCCTGGTAGCAAAAGCCAGCCTGGCTTTTGACAGCTTAAGCAAAGTAGGCAGCTGGGGCATTTTTGCGTCCTCCAGCATCTTGCTGAGCCTGGGCAGCCGCTGGCACTTGCTGGGGTGATGTGGTGGAGCGAGGGCGACTGGGCTCACCCGGCTGCGGCAGCCTGGCATTGGCGTTCAGCCTTGCCAGCCCAGGCTCTCCGCAACACCGCTGAAGAGAAACAGGCCCCGTTACGGAGTCAGTCGTGGGACCAATTTCAAAAGGCTTTTGGATGAGATGACCTCCTTCCTCCGCTGACTGTAAAGGGGCGAAGTAGGCTTTGAGTGGTATAAAATGACCTACTTTTTGCCTGTAAAAAAGGCTTTGAGTGGTATAAAATGACCTACTTTTTGCCAAGAAACTACCATTCACCTTTCTTCTTTTAGTAGCTGTGCTAAAATAAACTCTGCCTAGTTGTGGCTGATAGCATGGAAATGCTTCAGTTTAAACTGGGCAATGCTCTAAGGAGCTGGAGCGATGGCTGGATTCGTGATACAGCAACAGCCCGTTCGTCACCTGGCACACTCCAAGGCAGCTCTCCTAACATCTGTACAAAGAAAAATACTGCTTATCGTATCTTTCTGCATTTATATTTCTTCTCAAATGTAAATTAAGATGTTGCTTTTAGAGTTAGTTCTGTATAATGTTACGCAGATTTCAGTTTCAGCTATTTCACACCTTTCAAGTTCATAAACATGCGAACATTTTGAAGGATGTTGTTTGGCTTCCTTTTGGCTTTGTGGTATCTGGCTCTGTTTTTGTTTATGGCTTGGTTTCTATGTTTTTGAATTTGACTCCTGATTTCTTTTATAATATTTGTTTTGGGTTTTTTTTACGTCTGTATTCTGTAGCTGAAAGCCTGGTGCATTTGAAACTCTTTGTAAAGGATATGTGCCATTCTGTAGCTGTGGTTGGGAGTTATGCGAGCTTGAAGCTAAAAAAGGAAAACACGGAGGATTTGATAAAAGTATGCATATAAACCAGCAGAAAATCTTTTTATTTCACTCTGTTTTGGAGAGAACAGAAAGATTTTCTGCTAGCTTCTGTGGAGCAAATTACTCCACAGTAATAATGGTTTGAGATACCAGTCACAGAAGCTTGAATCAAATAAAGCAGGGACTTGGGCTCTGTGTTTCTTCATCCAGGGGGTCTTCTCACAGGTCACTGACAGGAGAGGAGCCACGTTTTGGAGGTTTTTTATGTGAAATTTCGTCTGTGACATCAAATCTGTTTTGAGATGTGAGGATCACATCCAAGCTGCTGATTTTACTATCTTTACTGTTGTGGCTGCATAGTGCCAGGGCTTTTTTTTATTTTTTGACAAGAGGAAGTTAAGACCACAATCTTTAGACCAGTTTTGCTTGTGACTTACCAAGTAAATACCATAAATAGTTAATATTTGGAATTCACAGATGGAGTAGATGAAAGCACAGAAAAATTAAATGGCTTGCTAAAAGATGAAGAGTGAGCCAACGGCAGAGCCAAGAAAGGCACCGTAGACTCTCGTTTTAGTGCACAACTCCGGCCAAGACAATTTAGCCTTCAAAAGGGAAAAATGTATTTTGTAAAAATTATTATTATTCTGAAGATTGTGCCGAAAGTATGATGCTCTTTTTTGTCAAATTTTGGAATAACCTGTAGTTCCTTACCAAGACAGCCCTGTTTTGAATCACCTCTGGGGACTGATATATTTCAACCCTAGGGATAAAAATGTTACAGACTTTGGAAGTATGTGCCAGACATAGGATCACAAAAATGTGAAAGCTGGGTCCTGTTTCCAGTCAGAAAGGCTAGATATGGGAAGTCTTTGCTTGACTGCTCTTGAAAAAGAGAAGTATGTTTTTATTGGAATCCAGTGGCCCCTTTACATTTGGTTTAAACACTTTCCCTATCTCCCATCAACTGTAAAATATAGTACTTAGATTTCAGGGGTTCAACATGGTAAATACTCATGAAAGTAGAAAGACAGAGGGCTGTGGCTCCCAACCTTTCTCGATACATGTCTACCACTATAGAGACTTTTATCTTACTGACAAAAGTCTTTCTTTACATCATTACTTCTCTTCACCTCCTCAGCCATACCTCTGTGACTGCTGGTTGTCTGCATACCACAGGCTAAAGGCACAGGGCTAAGGCAGCTAATGTTTACACCCTGGCAGCAATGTTATTTCCAGGCTAGGATTTCTTTCCTTATCGTAGAGAAATTGGGTCCAAAAGGAGATGGACTGAGATGAAGACTTTTTAGTGAAACTATAGCTAATTAACCATTGCCTAAGTTAGTCCATTACTATTTGGCACCTTTAAATCACGTGGGGTGCTCTTGTCCTAAAACAGCTTTTAGAAAATTTCTCGTTAAAACATGGAAGACATTTAGTTGAATCACAGGCTGTTAAACCAAATAACCTTCAGTGAAATGAAAGAGGAAAGTCATCCTTTGAGCAGGAGGAATGGCAAATGAGGCCAGGCCAGTGGCCAGAGAGTTTCATTCTGCTCTGGGGGACATGGGCCTTCTCTACACAAGTCAGACTCATACAGCACCTCTGACCTGCTAAAGCATCTCCTTCCATGGCTTAAGCTGAGATGCCATCTCCCATTTCAGTCTCCATAGATACCCTTGGGAGAATTCTTCCAGGTTTGTCAATCCACAGCTTTTTTTAAGTAAGTGGAGTACTTTATCAAGTGCTTACAGGTAAAAAACTGCAGCTGTCCTGCAAACAGTGTTGTCTCAGGGGTGCTGTGTGGCTTCAGTGCCAGTGCAAATGGACACCCACAGCAACATCTACACATGTCACAGGAGCAGCGCTATACTGAGACTGCTGCCAAAGAAGGAGGAACAAAAGTGTAAACAGAAGTTTAATGAAAAGCAACAGCGGAAATAATAGGTACAAGACTCAGAAAATAAAACAGAAAGTAGAAGATAGCTGATGAGTTGCTTTTATTTTGTTTTAAGACATTTCTACATTGAAATCCTTAAATAATGTTTCTAATGTTATTTCTCAAAATGAGTGTTCTTTAGCTTTGTATACAAAAATAAATAAAATACTCCAAGCATCGTAGTGGGCTCCCAGCTGTGCTTCACAGGGCTTGGTAGTTCTTGAGAATATCATGGTAGTCAGTGAGAAAAGAGGGATTCCTACAGAAAAAGACAAAAAGACAGAGATCACCCAGATTTATCTCTCTGGGGCTCTGTAAGAGCATCTCCTTCACCCCAAAAGCAAAGACTGGCCTTAGAAGTAAGCAACCAAGTTCCTGAAATTAAACAGAATGAACACCCCGCTAAATGAATGCAAATATGGTATATCTACTTCCACTCAGAAGCTGCTTTGACTGGTTGCTTGTGGCTTTACAGCACTGAAGAACAATGAACCCTGGTAAAGGAATCAAATTAGCCTGGCCCTAGATCCAATATGAAACTGTTGCTGCAGATGTCAGAGGAGCACAATTATAGTAGAGGTTTTATTTCATTATTAAAGAACATTCTACAATGTTTTTACAGTTAAAGAGCCTGCTTTGTATAATGCATAATTCAATATAATACTGACAGTTCCTTTTGCCCTATAGGGCACTCTAAACAAGTTGGACTCTTTTTTTCTGTGGCACCCCTGTTCATTCTTGCATGGATAATTACGACCAGACATGTCAACACACACTTGATCTTTGCTCTTCACATTTATGTACTTAAGGTATTCCCCTGCCTTTTTTAGGAACACTCCTTCCTAAGCCACCAGTAGCATGGCAGGCTGTACGGTTTCTTCTGTGGTTGCACTGAAGACCTGAGATAAATCATTTGCTATTGGCCTGAGCAGTACCACCTTGTAGGTGTGCATCACCTGATTTTGGCGTAATGAAGATGTTCTTGTAGGCATTTTCTTGGTGCACTGCAGCCTCCTGCTCCTCACCCTTGAATCTCAGAAAGTGTTGCTGGAGCGACCATGCCACAGACACTTCCCAGACAAACCACACTTTCCACCTTGTCCATGGCCTTGGAAAACCTCTGCTTCCTTCACCATGCAGGTACTTTTCCTTTGTGACCTAATTAACCGTCACCTCACCACGGGAGACTGTTTGATTCATTAGGTGTGAATGAAAAGAAGCGAAACAACGATCATGAGTTGGCTAGGGGCAAGTGGATTTGTTTTTGGCAAATCTGAGTTTCGTTTATTTTTTCTTGGCTTGTGTTTCTCTGTGTCTGATGCGGCTCTTAGTTACCTCCAGCGTGAGCTGTGCTCAGAGCAGCCCTGCTGCAGGCGTTCAGCTCTTTTGCATCGAGCAAGGGGAAGCATATCTTCGGGGATGATTTCTACACACTGCGGAAAGGCAGTGCCTTTCTCTAACCACAAAATCAGCTCTTGCCTGCACTATGGCATTGGCGTGCCTTGACTGTGTTCCTATGCTCGGTACAGTTTATGGGTCACTGTGCTGCGCATTAACACACTCTGCTCTTTTGCATTTGTAGTTCTGTCCACCCTAAGCAGGGTCCTCACTACAGCTGACCTAACAGGCAGCCCCACTGTTTGGGGAGCCAGTGTGATTGGTAGTCATGCACTTAGTGTGGTTTCTGCTTTTTTCTGCTATTCTTTTATTTTTTTCTTTTTTTTTTTTAACAAGAATCATTGAAGGATTACTTTATGTATAGAACCACTGCCAATGTTTTCTAAAACCATTGAGTAAGAGCAAGTATTTTCCACATGCCTAGAACTGAAGCCATTTTTTTAGGAACTAAAGAGTCACAGGAGTGAAATATAAGAACATTATCAATGACTTGAAAGCTCATTTAAAAATTCATTTTCAAGGCAGGATTAAAGGGAAATCTCTGTGGATATATTCACATTTTCATTAAGCATGCTCCCTTGCTACACTGTTGGTTAACAGTTATTATACAGACAAGTTGTTATTTTAAGAATCCATTCAGGGATCTTGAGCTCCAGTACAAAACCATATGGTATATCAAGACATGCTTTTACGCTCCTCCACAAACTACGTCTTTACCAGCAACGCACCTCAAAATTGAATGTAGATGCAAACCATACCACCAATCATTGAGTATTAGTGAATGTTGGTGTTGGTATAGGAGGGCACTCGGGTGGCACTGATGAAGACTTGATTTCTATAACCATTATTGTGCCTTGATTGTTTTATTTTGTCTTTCCACTGATATGGAAAGAAGATCTTTTGAACTTTTTTACAAGAACAAACTTGTGTACGCTTGTGCTGTAGCTGAGGGGATAGGTCACCAACTTAGGATGTGGGGCACAGAGATTCAAGTATCTGCTCTACCTCATTTAAGGCACAGCTTTTTGGCTTCCCTCCTGCTCATGCAGGAAATGGAAGGCTTTTTTTTTCTGGGTACACTGCACAGAGCAACTCTGCATACATTCTGAGCTAAACGGTATCTGTGTGGCGGCTGTTTGCACTTCTCTATCTCCTGGCTGACAACCAGCCAGAATTTCTGACAAAGACTCTCTTCAAACATAAAACATTTCTGTAAAAAAAATTTTATTTTTATTTTGCCAAAGCTAAATCTCACCGATGCTGGTCTGACTGAACTTATTTAGCATGCTGAAGAAGTGCTGACCACCTTGCAGGGTCTGCTCCAGTTTTTCTCTGATTACACAGTATATGGGTCCCTGAAAGAACTGGGCAAATGTTTCTTTGGAATCTCTGATTTCAACCACAGGCAGTCCATAAAGTGAATGAGTTCAAATTTTGCTAATTTGGTGTGTGGAAGTTATGGTTCAATATTTTACTGCACAAAACTTTCACATCAGCTTGGCTTTGAGTAGGATGGTTAATGCAAAGTTTTTTTATGAGTCAGTACTGATGTTTGATTCTATGTTTACAGAACAGAACTACAGTAATATCTGGTTTCTGATCTGAGTGGGAAAAACTTGCTCCATATTTTTCCTCAAAGTGTGTGAGTAACCCAGAATTTGTTTTGTGCCACCCATACCCATTGATTCAGCCAACTATTAAGATTTTTAATATGAGAAGAATTTTATGTAGTCAGTCACGTGGCCCCAGGTCCCTTCATCTATCTTGAAGTACACACTTTGAATCCTAGTTCTTCAAAAGCTTGTATGTGTGAATAGTCCCACTGAGGTTAACAGGAGTTGATTTGTATGATGTTAGTAGAGTAGATAAAATTCTTTGCAGACTCTTTGTTTTAGTTGGTGTTGCGTGGGGAACACGCAAATAAGCGTGGAAGATATAATATTTAAGCAGGAACCAAAGCAAAAGCTAGTGCCATCTAGACACTTCTATTAAAATACTTCTAGGGCCTTTAAATGAAAGGATGCTACTCTTGGCTGTATTTTCCTGGTATTTTCACAACAGAACTTTGCATAGCCAGCCCATTGGAAACACCTGCAAGTTGTACCTGACCATCATGACTGCTTTTTGTAGAAAGTAGTAAATCAGAGAACTGACTAGCCCTGCAGTGCAGGGACAGGAATAGGAGTGGAGTAGTAGTAGAAGTGGAAAAAAGAGAGAATAAAAATGGCTAGAATTTCCAGGAATGGTGTGGACTCATTTTCTGGACATGTCTAAGCATAATATTACAGAACACTTCACAGCCAGGCAGTGATTGCATACACTAGTTGTAGTCTCTAGGCAGGGATTACTCATTTCATACATTATTCAGAATTAATTGTAGTGATTCTGCAAAGTCAGCACGTACCCTGGATGCAAGATTAGGATAAACTGTTTTTGTTTCAAAGTCTTTTGATGCTGCTGTTTTGAAGTATTTTGTTTTTCCTTAGACAGCGTCCAGATTGTTTAATGATATGCAATACACTCGCTTCTCTTTTGGAAAATAAAACCTTGTCAAATGAAATTAAATCTTAGACCGTCTCATGACAATGCACACAAATGCCTACCCACTTCATACTGGAAGGCTAAATGAAGTTCAAGGTTTGTAGGCATCATCAAATCAGACTCTTAGAGGGAGGCAAGCATTTACATTGGGAGTCTGTATGCAGAACCCTCAGAAATACAAGAGCCATTTATCTTCGGAGAGGATTACATAACTGTGTGTATCGTCACAGAGAAGTTCTCCTAATCTCTTGGGTTATGAGAGACACTGTATGTTCCTTGATGAGAAAGTAGTAACTATAAAAGTCTGCCATGTGTTCCTCTCAGAGAGATAGCATCCCATGCTCATCCCATGCCCATCCCATGCCACCACACAGGGCACTAGCACAGCACTAAGGTCTGGTTTCCTGGGAATTCTGGATAAAGCTAAAACTTGTAGTTTTAATAACATTTACAATATTTTGGAGGAGTCTGAGACAGGCTTGTTGCATCAGTTTGACAGTTGTAGGGAAATTACATTGCACATAAGTCAGTTTTGACTAACTGCTTATGACTTTTCAAAATATTTATGAGCAATCAAATGTTATTTTCAATAAAAAGATCAGTATTATGATTCAGAATAATTGCTTAAGATTTTATAATTACATGTTCATAGTCATGGTATTTCAGTACAGGGGAAAAGTCTTCAAAATGTTTCATCAGTGTTTAATTGAACTAAAGTAATCCAATGCCTCTAAACGCTTTTCAGACTTACAGTAATTTCATATCACATTAAACTATAAATTAAGAAGTCTAACACAATTTTAAGGGATTTGGTTACAACGATTTTCCATTTGTTTCTGGCATACTCTGGTCTCATATTGGATATATGAGCAGATGGATTGTTCCCAAAATATGGTTCATGCTTCCTAGTTCATGATTTATGAAGTATGCCAATCAGAATATTTTTATAACATTCATTATGTCAATGCCAGTGGAAAACCGCAATAGAAAACTTCGAAATTTAGAGAAAATATTATTTAGATTACACAGAATTTTCTGTTTGGGCATGGATTTTTTGTTTGTTTGTGTGCATCTTAGTCATGCGTTTAAGCAGTCTATCAATTAATCCTGTTATTGATTAAAACCACATTATTTCAGCCTTTCTTGTAATATTTAGTTCATAAAAGCCAGGCAAGAGCATGTGACCTTTAGAATATCTTCTTCTCCTGTTATGAGTGTGTATAAGGAATTTTGCAAGTGGTATATTACTGTCCTCGTGTTAGAAATGGGAAAGCTAGGCAATGTGAAATGAAATGGCTTGTTCAGAGACACTCATCAGGGCAAGGACAGAACTAGTACTGGACATCAGGCCTCTTGAATTTCATCACATCAGTGCTGTAGCACTAGAGAAAAGTCTCTGTACTTCCATATGCATTCCTGGGCAGCATATGAAAAAAAGAGAGACCCAGGCACAAGTCCTTGTACTGCTAAAGAAATGGAAAAGTTCATTAGCAAACTCCCTCTCCCTTTCATATCTTAGCAATGTTTTCATCAGATAAAGTCTAGGCCCTGATTTTGCACTACGCTGTGAAGAGCCAGCCATCCATGCCCAAAGAGTGTGTACTCTGTCATGCACCAGAGTTAAGTGAGGGAGTCTGCCTACGCAATCCTCTGATTGCATTTAAAGCTAATCTACTTGTATCAATACAGGTATCCATGAGGCTGGCACTCAGAAAGAGAGAAATGTCAGTACCTTATTTCTTGACCCCTCCCTCCCTCCCTCTTTCTCCTCACCATTGATATGTGGTAGGAAATGGTCTTCTAAGGCACAATCATTCCTTTTGCATTATAACCATTCTTTTTGAGCTACAGCAGATGAATGATCTTCAGGAAACAAGTTATGAGTTTTATGATTAATACAGATGCTTGCAAGACATTCCTTTCAGACAGTCAAAGTTGGATGTGAAGCAGCTGATTAAAGGGGAGCACAAACAACAGCAGTTCATAGTGTCTTTTAGTAGCTGCAAGGGTATTTTGGAGGGACGGAAGGATTGCTTTTCTCTGCATCTGAAGAGATGATACGTGTGGGTTGTTGATGGAAGATTTTGAGAAGATTGCTGGTCGTGCAGGGAATGATGAGCAATTTGAGCATAGCACAAAGGACACTGGAGAATTCCAGTGCTCAGAACTCAGCTCAACCTAGCTGCTCATGGAAATTGGAGCACTAGTGAAAGGCAGACCCCAGCTCCAGACTCAGCTCTGCCAAGTTTCAAAGACCAGTTGTTACGTTACTGAAACATGGGAATACTTAAAAAATTGGCCATATCCTTCCTTGTTACCTATGTTCATGTGCTGATCCAGCTACGACCTGCTTTTAAAGTAATCTTAGTGTGTAGTCTGAGGTACTGACTTATAAATATTATTCAGTTCATGTGTTTGTACTCTCATTGCCTGTATTATTGAAGATATAGAACTTCTTTGTTGTGGCTACAATATTTCCATTGTGATTGTAAAGGCATACATTTCTGTAGGGTTTTTCTACATTTACTTCTCTTAGGCTCTCAAACTTCAACATCTTTTTCTGTTAATATGAGGGAGAGAAAGATTCAAATGGTTAGAGAGAGAGGGAGAGTGTGTGTGTGTCTGTCTGTAGGGAGGATGAGCTAAGCTTTACAGGTAGTTAACAAGGAGAAGGGTCATTGTAACAATCTGTACTTACTAGCTTCTGGCTATACACTGTCTTCATGGCTTAACGCTACACATTTTCTTTCTCATATACACTTTTGTATGTGGTAACTACTGGGTGGTCTGGATAAAACTGTCAAGTATGTTTTGTATGGTTCTTAAAGTGACTGTTGTCCATAAAAGTATGTACCTGAGCCACGCACTGTTGGAAGCTGTGAGCAGATCCCGGTGAATATGTTTTCTCTCCTCTTATATGCTTTACTAATTTTCCTCTTTAGCTACTGTGAAAGACAGGCCACTGAACTAAATGGACCTGTAGCCTGATCAAATATATTTGGTCATATATTCTTATGAACACGTGTCAAAAAATCTTGAAGTTTCTGCTTAAAGGGTTTGAAATGTGTTTCCCAGAAATGACAAACAGCCCATGAATTGTGTAAACTGCTCAGCAAAAAGCTCCCAACAGCCCCATTAGGATATCTGTGACCTGCTCACACAGGCAAGTTGTGGGAATTAAAATACAGTGTTATTCAACATAGAAATGATTCATTGAAAATTATTCACGTAAGCCAAGCATGCATTTTCTACCTTGAGAAAAGTACAGCAAATTGCTGAGTTCCTTCAAAATCAAGGGCACTCTAAAGAGCAAAGAAGTGTTTTTTCCTCTTATGTTGCAAAATATTTCCTGGAGACTCTGAAACCCTGCTTGCTTCCTGTTAATAATTGTACAATAAGCAGCAAAAATAAATTAAGGAAACAGGGAAAATACTAATTACGATTCTCTTAAGTACTTATATTATCCAATAGGGGATCACCAGACTCTTGAAAAGAGGAGAGGTAATATTAATTGCATTTTATCAAGGCTAAACTCTCTTCCAAGACCACACAGCAAGCTAATGGCAGATCTGAGACAGAATGTGTGAGTGTTGGCTCCTAGCTGTGTCCAGACTAAGGTGTTTGACTTCCCTTTACCCTGATAGTGGCAGGACATTACTGTCCCAGCCACAAAGAGCTATTGCGTTTTCTCTGCAGGATTCCAGTACATTTTTCTCACCTTTGGCACTACAGCAACAAACAGATTTGTTAAACTGAACACAGCAAAGTTCAACAGCGAGCAGAATTACTGGCAGGAGATCATAATGTAAGCATCTGATTTATAAATAGCTGAGAAAGTTTATCTCTTCGGATTTACAAAAACATGCTGTCATTAAAACAGATTGCTGCTATTGTAAATACCATGGAGCACAACATACATGAAGTCAAAGCTGAATTTGTCTTGTGATTATCTATCTCCTTGTAGGCTCCCCTCTCCAAAGCCTCTGTGTCTGAACAGCACCCAGGATTTATAAAACAAAATAACAAAAGGTCCTGAGAACAATTGTGTGGAGATATACTGTAGGCTTTCACTAGACCCGGTGGAGTAACAAATGCCTCTGCATCCTGCTTTATTGTCATGAATCCTTTAGTATCTATCTTCCTTCCCCCCTGGCTGTTGGATGCAATTAGTTCATCTGAAATTGCATGCCAAAAGGCCCTGTTTAATGGCTTGCAGTATATAATCTTATATTATTCTGGCTTTGAAATTTCTCCTTGACATATGCAGCATAGAATAATGGTGATTGTATTACTCTTTGTCATCTGATAAGCCTCAGAATCTGTGTATAAGGATTTTTGAGTCATAAACATAACTCTGTCTAGAGAAACACAGCCTCAAAGCTGTCTTTCAGTTTTTTCTGTGCAAAAAAGCAACATCTTGTTTTAGAATCGCTTGCTGCAATAGAACAGAGAGGATGTTTTCCTGCTATCCAACCCTTCATCTTTAATTAGCAGGACAAAGAGGATGGGGAATTTGCACTTCCAGTTCCAGTAACCTTTCAGTTCCTATAAGCATGGGGCCAGGATTCAGCCCATAAAATCTAGAAACTTGGAGATTATTAAATCCAGTGTTTTGAGTGCTTTTTACAAACACTCCAAGCAAAATGAATGTGAAAAAAATCGAAGTGTTAAATGGCATAGGAGAAGAGAACGGTGGTCCTTTACCTTACTGTCTTTACTGTGCTTCATGCCATTTCCTTCCCTGAAAATTTGCAGTCCTAAATTCTGATCTGCCCCAGTTGATATATAAGGTAAGAACTTCATGCCACATTTTGAAAACAAGGCTTCTTTATTCTTTCAGAAGGACTTGGGGAAACTAACTAATATCTTCTTCCTTTGATCATGGCCATGCCCAGGAAAAAGACAAGACCAGAAGATTTCCTCTTCCTCCTGACCCCGAGGCAAGAGCAAATAGTTCTTCTTTCCTAGCAATAGATATTCTGATTGGAGAGCGATTTCAGGACTTCATGTCTTTTTGCTAGTTTATTTGCTGATTAAAGAGTTTTAGAATGTGGTTTTAGTCTCTTCTGTTATCTAACAGGTGCTGGCTGGAATTCAAATCAAAAAAAAAAAAGGGCAAAAATTACTGAAAGCCTTTGGCCAAAATCAGAGCTTAATCAGAACCAGAATCCCTTCTGACTCCTCCATTGCTGATTCATACAGTAGTAAAGGATACTGCCTTCAATTAACTGCAATCATCATTTATATCACATCATTTACAATTGAGTTAACTCATTAGAAGTAATGGATTACAGCATGAACTTCACAACAGGATAAATATCTCATCTCATGTAAAAATGCAGAGGTGAAGTCAGAGCCTTTAGTTCAACAATGCAGATGCCAAACAGCTAACTGCGTGAGGAGGAGACATGAACTTCACAAGCCTATTCATGGTCTCCACGAAATCTGTTTCGGAGCATGGGGATGTCCTAGGGGATGTCGTTTCACAACCACAGCACCTTGTGTGGCTCTGTTCAACATTGTGCAACACCATCTCAAGAAAGGAAATTGCCTGAACTTTTTCAAGTCTGTTGATTGAGCTGTTTATTTCCTAAACATTATCAGATTTTGAAAGATTTGTTTTGGCGGATAATGACTTTTCTTATTTTCCTGCCGAGTAAAGTTACACTGGCTCAGATTACTTGTCAAAGATTTATTTTTCAGTAGATGTTAACTATCAAGTCCTTTTTTCTTTTTCTTTCACTATGCATCAACAAAATCAGCTGACACTGGAGGTTTACACCAGCTCTGCATACTGCAGTATCGTGTTTCTAATTTATTTTCAAAACTCCTTTGAGTAGGTCTTAGTGAAGAATAGGGGCAGTCTTCTTTGGAATCAGTCCCCTGCTACAAGTGTCCTGGCAGGCAGCACTAAATCTGCTTCCCTGGAGTAAGCCCACCCTGGTACCTTCATTCAGCTTCCATCTGGTCTGTTGGCTGTCTCCTTTCCATCCCTTTCCTGCAGCACCTACCTTCCAGGGTCAAGGCCTGCGAGGGCATCTGTGTCTCATATGGGTTAGGTAGGATGCAAAATCACAAGCTTCAGTATTTTGGCTAACTTTAGATGAAGGTAAAGAACACCAGACTTTCAGAACACATGCAAAAATGATTGCTTTCTCATAAATTTCAGCTATGGTCTCTTTACATTGCCCTGGTAGAATGTAAAGAATCTCAGAACTGGGGTAAAGACAGTGCCAGTTCTTGGAGGTTTCCCTGTCCTGGTAATGTTAATATGAAGGAGCCTGGACGGAGAAAGCTACATCTTCTTTCTACCGGACAGTGCTTGCCATGAATCTCTGGCTTCTCACTGGATGCAGAGACACAGAGCTGGCTGCCTCTGCTCTGTGTGCAGGGAGAGAAGGAGAGACTGCAGTCCTGGGGGACTCTGGGCAAGAGGAAATCTGGAGTTATATTTGCCCCAGTATTGGTACCTGAGGAGTAGCTGGGACAGATGGAGGCTTGAAGCCCTCCACGCTGCAGGCGAGCAGGGTCTGTAGAGCTGCTTTAAGGGTCATCTGAAGGTGGTCTCTGAGCGAGCAGCAAGGGCAATTTTACAGCACAAGAACTGCAGCAGTTTGAGCTTCAGGTCTTCAGGATCATCCTGTCACACACAGTAGGCACAGATGGTGGATATTGTCTTTTAAAATTATTTCTGCTTAGTCCTCCTTGTCAAAAAATGCTGATGCACTTCATCTACCAAATGGACATAGATGAGCTTGGTGGTCCCATATCAGAAATCCTTCATAAATGTAGCCCTTCAAAAACAAAATACATTGTTTAACAGTGAATGCGTTTCCTCCTACAGTTTATAGTCCTTTACTCCGTCTCACTAGCAAATCATTCCCATCTTAAGTCAGCAGCTGCTAGTCTGGTGTTTGTATTTCAGGGAATATTAACACTAGGAAACTCTGGCCACAAGATTCAAGAAGCTCAAAACACAAGAAGTGTTTTGACAGGGTAAATGGCAGTGTTTATCAGTCTGAAAAGTGCTAGAACCGCTGAAAAGACTTATAAGATTAACACACACCCTGTCTCTCGCACTCTTACTAAGTTTACTGAGTTGCAGATAAGGGTAATTTCATCAATTCTTTCACAAAGCCTTAGGCTGTGCTGTTGGTGATGATAAGTGAGTGAGTGAATCATGGAGGTAAGTGCCAAGATGCCTCACTATACATCAGTACCTGCAGGAAGAACCTTGCAGGAGGGAGGGGTTCACTTCAGATGATGTGTAAGCACAGGCTGTGTGGGAACTGCTGGAAAAGCAATGACAGAAGAAACTGAGAAGGCCAACAGGACAGAACCAGTAGATAACTGAGTCACCTCAGCAGCTGAAGGATAATCAGGTAAATAACTCCACAAGCCACAGTACTTATTCTGGAGTCATGGTCAAATGGAGCTGTGGTGTAGTTGCTCTCCCACTGTGCTTTCTAGAGGGTGACAATCATGATGACTATTACAGTAATTCAAATACACTTCACCTCAGTCACACCTAGCGTTAGGGGTAGCAAGAAACTATTTTGTCTTTAACTTCGATTTGTTACATCATATATTGTGATTTTGTTTGAACTGCACCTCTTCCCCATGGGAAACATGCTGTTGATCTTCATTATCCTCATATGTTGCTTCTTAGTTCTTTTCACATCTTTGTCATGCTAAGGGCTATTGAGTTTTTTATCCTTTCCATGAAGTATTGGAAGTACGTACTCATTTCTACCTGACACTGGGAGACATCAGGAACTCAGAAGCAAACTCGTCAACTACTATGAGCTGGTATAGCTCACTTATAGACCCTTTGATCCTGAATTTTACTTCCAGTTTTAGTCTGAATAAAGTATCAAAGTCTCCATTCTCACTAGTTCCCAAACCATTTGTACCAGAGAAGAGGGACATAAAATCTTGAGTTTTCTTATCTCACAATTATTAGTCACTTCTAATTTGTGTAACTGGATAAACATCTAGAGGATGGATTCTATAACTGCATCTTTTGTCTAGTGATGACAGCAGAGCAAGCAATGCTCTTACAAAGACCAGACAGTTATGTTCCAAAAAGCAGACCAGATGGGAAATGCAAAAGAACACAGCAGACATCTTTTTCCTGGGAGGATGAAGTTAAATTTGTCCAGTTTCAGGCAAAAGAAACAACAGACATTGTATTTACACGAAGAGAAAACAATAAACTGTCATTAACATTTGTTTGTGTGTGTGCATTTGAGTAAAGTATGAACATGTCTGTAACTGCACACCATCACAGATTAGAGGCCAACTCCTTACTTTGTTGTTTTAGATGTACTGATTTCTCTATGGTCACTGCTATTGTACAATGTCATCTGGAGCACATGTCGAGTGGTCCACAGTTCATTAATCTGATGAAATTAGTTAGCATGTTCCACTGACATTGTGTATGGTTAGCATGTCAGTCATCTCTCTTCAACTCAGCATACCTTTCAGAAAAGGCATTTCCTAATCCCCAGGCTTTAATCTCATTAGCACTGCCTGATTCTAACCAAATAAATAGAAGTAAAGACTGATTGCCTGGTCAAAGCACTGTAGCTCAGCTCATCAGCTAAGAGTTTTAATTGTGGAGCTATATTGATTTACATAAGCTGGAAGCAGGTTGCAGAAGGTTTTATAATCTAAGGTCTGTATTACATTACACCAGAGCTGGCTCAGGTACTAGCAACAGTGGAACACTGCATGGGCTAATTTTATGCAGGAAAAGCCAGGTCTGGTAATTAAGGGACACCAAGTTCTGTTTGTGTGCCCAAGGAAGCTCATTAAAATTGAGCTTCTGCATTTTGGTGCAACACTGCAGTGCAGTATACAGTCCAATTTTGCCTTGGTAATTGTGAGTACAGTCCTCCTGAAAGCAAGAAGTTAAGCACACTGGCAGGAAAACCATGCAATACCAAACTTCCCTAATGTCTAGATCTCCATTCTGAATCTCAGGTACACTGCTTCTCTGTCCTTGAAAAGCTATACTAATTCATGCTTGGCAAGTTGCTGGAGGAGTGTGTAGAGGAATCCTCAATTTTTAAATCATTATGAAAGAAGTCATTCCAAATGCTACAGTGCTACTGTATTTGTGATGTAATAGAATGGTGTTAAAGCTACCCCATGCAGTCAAAGGATAGAGTGTGCCTCAGGTTTTCTCATGCACAGCTCGTGCTTGGGCTGTGTCTTGTCTTCCTAGAGCTGTCGACCCCTCAGAATGTTTTAAATTATGCCAAGTGGGAAATTTGGAGATGGGTCTCCTAAGTATTAGCGGAGGGGGAGTGCAAACGTGGTTTAAAGCTGCCTCTGTGCCCTGCAGCTGGAATGGCACTGAGTACTCCTAAGCTATAGCCAACGATCTGGCCCTCAAATCAGTACTGAAATGCAATATTCCTGACAGTCTCAAAAGTAGAACTGCACATTTTGTTGAGCTGTATAGTGGTTTTGTGATGAATACCCCCTTTTTGCTTTTCCTTCCAGGATCGTGATGGGGCCACCAAACTCATTTTCTTTTGTAAAGAGTACATATTGCAGTATGTCTTGCACTGGATCCTTGTTCATGGCTCATCCTTTTACACCACTCTAGCAACATAAAACAATCTTTATGCAGTTTAAATGCCAGTACAGTTGCATTTGCCTTCACCATGGGGCCCTATTACAAGGTTTTCAGTTGAGCTGGAAAGTGGAACCACAGTTTTTACCACATCACTTCTTTAATTGACGCATCTTCTCCCAAAGCTTACCATCTGAAGCTGTGTTACCAGTTCCAATACAATGCCCCATCGTAAGTAAAGGAGTAAAGGGAATATTTGCACAAACCAAATATTCCTACTAATAAGAAGTTAAAATAAAAAGTCAAAATTGTTTCCTTATACTTGCTTTTGATAAGGGCATTCTAAAACCCGTCAGTATACAATGTTTCTGTAAAATTACTTAAAATAGGAAGCAGTTAAATGAATGTAATCCACCTCTTCCAGTTAACATTATACCATTTCATTTATTAAACGTACTGGGTTTGTTATATTTATTCTCCATCATCACGTGGAAGTTGTGGTTTTAACATTTACACATTTAAGAATATTGCTTTTTAATATTTAAACATGTCAAGTGATTTTGACCAGACCAAAATCCCAAATCCTGTAACAAGTACAGATTTGCATTTTCTGGATGCTGAAAGTAAGTGTAGAAAAGACCAGGTAATCAATGGTACAGAGTGCTGATGTTATAGTCTACCTTTTTATTATAGAATTAGGTAATAAATCTCTCAAAAGTGGATATTTCCATTACTTAAAGCTAACCTTAGGCAAACCAAGGCCTTCATTTAACAGGAGAATGGTCTCTGAAAGAATGGTAGAAAATACCTATTAGTTATCTGTCCATTTTCCATCTAACACTGCATTTCTTCTAGGAGTATCTGTGTGTCCTCCATCATTTCTTCTAACCCTGCTTCTAAAGTAAGATGATAGATGAGATTTCTCAAATGTTTCCTAGAAAGAGCTCAACACAGCAGAAGTTCATGGCCGTACGAAGAGACTGTACTCTCTCTCATGCAGGTATAGGTGCGAAGAAACTGCACTGCAGCCAGCAGATGATGAAGTAGGTAAGAGGGAGGCTAATCACATGCTCAGGATACACCTTTGGTTCAATGATGTGAGGATCTGAGCATGAAGGAATAGATTGTTCTACTACACCAGGACACAGAAGTATGAATGGGATTCCTGGTCTCCTTTCTTGTTTCCTTCCTTCCTTCTTTCCTAATGATTCTGTGACCTCTAATTGCCTATTTTTTAAGTGCAATCCTTTTTAGCATATGCATTTCTATAAAAAATGTTGACTTCCTTTTTTTTTATTGTTTTCAAACTTAGGAAACATTTGATCTATCAATTAATAAAGTCTTTAACCAAACACGGTAAAGAAGGGAACAATTGGATAAGCCTTTGCATTTGGCAGGAATCTTTAAGACCCGCTTTGAACAGCTGGACTCTTTACAGTCCTTGTGATGCAGTTTAAACGAAAATAATACATGGCAGAAAATGGCTAAATCATTTGAACTTCACAAGTTATAGCCTAGAGCCATTTCACTACAGCTCATTAGGGAGTTTATGTTTATAATGTAATGCCTTTAAATAGATTTGATTTTTCTAAACAGGATTTTGTAAATTAGAACTTTCCCAGGGGGCTAACCCAGTGCAAGCTGTTCCAGTTGTGGAGCACATCCTGACTGAAGAGGCAGGACTACAGAACCAAGAGTTTGCTTAAAAATGCAGAGTACTGTGTATTGTAATTACTTGAAGGTTTAGGAGTGTCATAGTCATCTGATGTATGAATAATTCCCAGCACTCCTGGGATGCAGACACAGGGTTGCCAGCCTCTCATATTTGGAAACAAGCATCACCCCCTCCCTGCCCTCCAGTGTTGAGAAGGGTTGAAGAATCATGAGCTATTACAGCTAAATATGGTGTTAGCTTGCTTTTCAGCTATTCATTCTCTAGTCATTATGCTTTTCAGTCTTCTAATATTATTTCTGTAATACAGAAAGTTTGTCACTCTTTTCCTCATAAAACCCAACAATTTCCTTGTATTCTCCTGATTATAATTAGCAGTACCCGAAGAAACTCTATGACAATTTGATGCAAACACAGGCTTTTCCTAGTGCTACTTTTCAGAATTCCTTCCTTCCTTCCTTCCTTCCTTCCTTCCTTCCTTCCTTCCTTCCTTCCTTCCTTCCTTCCTTCCTTCCTTCCTTCCTTCCTT
>Ga0065711_1027757_pt1 | contig 46170 bp, 27 predicted proteins | sample Hoacrofraction12_FD_59098 | JGI IMG/M metagenome (GOLD analysis project Ga0065711, IMG submission 59098) | Hoatzin crop microbial communities from Cojedes, Venezuela - Epithelial fraction 12 v2 (version 2) | ecosystem: Host-associated > Birds > Digestive system > Esophagus > Crop | place... | reverse complement strand
CCTGCTGAAGCAGGGTCACCTACAGCAGGCTGCACAGGACCTTGTCCAGGCGGGTCTTGAATATCTCCAGAGAGGGAGACTCCACAACCTCCCTGGGCAGCCTGTTCCAGGGCTCCATCACCCTCAAAGTGAAGAAGTTCTTCCTCATGTTCAGCTGGAACTTCCTGTGCTTCAGTTTGTGCCCATTGCCCCTTGTCCTGTCGCTGGGCATCACTGAAAAGAGTTTGGCCCCATCCTCCTGATACCCACCCTTCAGATATTTATAAGCATTTATAAGGTCCCCTCTCAGCCTTCTCTCCTTCAGGCTAAACAAACCCAGCTCCCTCAGCCTTTCCTCATAGGACAGATTCTCCAGTCCCCTCATCATCCTCGTAGCCCTCCTCTGGACTCTCTCCAGTACCTCCTTATCTTTCTTGAACTGGGGAGCCCAGAACTGGACAGAGTACTCCAGATGGGGCCTCACTAGGGCATAGTAGAGGGGAAGGAGAACCTCCCTTGACCTGCTGGCCACACTTGATGCACCCCAGTGGTCTTAGCCAAGACCATCTCGGGAAGTGTGGCACACTATGCTGGACAGCTGTGTCCCTGCTTTTATGAGGGTGGCAGGAAGATTGCAGTACTTACTCTGTCATCTCTGGTGTCTAGCCCAAGAACCTAGTTTGAGTTGTACTGATGCCTACTGAGTCTGATACTCAGATTAGTGAAAAACCAAAAGGTGGTATCCGAGTGATATCTGAAATTCCAACTGCATAAGATTCTAGAGCTAGAGACTATCTGTGATCCTGTGAGAAGTAAAGACTTTGTATTTAAAATGTTGAATGGTAGATTAAATATTAAGGGCCTGATTTTTCATTGCATTGCACTGGTGTTATTCCAGGATTGGTATTCTGACTGCATCTTTAAATACTGAATTTCTTCTGACAGGATGGAAGCTGATATGCAACCTCTGACATTGGGCTCCCATGCTGTTTCGTATGTCACAAATGATGACAATTGCAAAAAACAGTGACTAGCAGCAGCAAGAGACTCTGTAATATTCACTTTAATTGCAGTCTGTATTTTCAGATATAATTTACAGATTTAAAGTGTTGAAAAATGAGTGTCCTGGGAACAGGAAAGTTTTTCTTTCAAGATTCAACAAAAACAGTCCCTTACTGTGTGACAGAAACAAGCTGCACCAAACCTGCCAATGATTCAGCATGTTTTTCTAAATTCAAACTGTGCTGCAGCCTAAAGTTTGCAGTAGGGATTCAAACCCTGCTAGGAAAGACCAGAGGCTCAAGCCTTTCTCCCAGCACCCATCACGGTGCCAGGTAGGGAACCAAATGAGTAGCAAAACACTTTCTGTACTAAAATAGCATATCAGATGGCTCCAGGGCACACAGAGAGAGGCCAATACACAGCATTAATTAGCCTAAAAGTAATTAGCAAAATATTGCTAAAAAATCATAAGTGGCACAATTGAGAGCTGGATGAGTTTTTGAACTCAGCAATATGAAAACCCATGTGTAGTAACTGTGAATTTGATGCACATTGGGAGGTTTCAGTGACAAGCAGACCAGTTTTGGCTGGAAGAGGGAAACATAGTATAAAATATAATTTGCTGTAGAAATTATACGCTCTGAATGAAATGTAATTTTTCCAGCAAATTCTGACCTACGTGTAACAGAAGAAACAGAAATTACCCTTTACTAGAATTAGTCACATTAATTGCAGTGAACATTTTCTTGAATTTAACTGTGCTTTTCTAGATAGAAACTGTCTTGAAGTGAATCATTCATCTTTCAAATGTGTTCATTATTTGAAAGGTTTGGGCAAATATTGAAGAGACTAGATTTCAGCATGTGGATCACGCATGAATATCAACTTCTTAGTTTTACTTGACTTATTCAAGGTTTAGTATGACATCCTTGAGTTATGTGATCCATCGTATGAGTATTAAGTTAAAGAACAATTTTCCATTTTTTTGCTGTACTTCTGCTCTTGACCAATAGGAAATGAAGAACATGTTTATCATGCTTTGCTAAACACAGGAGTTTAACATGACTGGAGAGCCAAGGCGTTATTGACATTCTTATCTTTCTTCCCCTTTCATAGAATTTGTGAAGTGTTAATGTGTTTAGGACTTCCTATGGGGAGTTAGGCTCCTAAATCACTTTGGACTCGTGAGAAATATGCTGTCTCCAAAAAGATAGTTTGGTGTGTGCTGTCACTACAGGTCAAGCTAGAAAGCTATAGTATGCAGTATTCCCCAGAAGGGATGGCAGTTCTCCGTTTCTGTACTGACGACATTATTGTCTGATGCTTTCAGCAATGTGCTTTAACAATATTGGGTTTTGCCTTCCAGTGTATAGTTAGATCACCTGGCACATTGTTCCTATGTAGTTCAGGTTTTGTGACTATTTTCTTCCCCAATATAACTGCGTGGAATGAAGAAGATCTGGTTTAAATTCCTAGTTCAATCATAGTTTTCCCTTTGTGAGTCTAGTTCTATTAGCATTGCATGTCCCTTTTTTGCTGGTCAGTTTCTTCTCCATCAGCTTTCTGAGGCTGCTTACAAAGTAGACACCTGAGTTTTTGCAGCAGGTAACTTCCTGGAAATATTCACTTGAGTTTAAAATCTTTATTGTTGTGGCATGTATGGGCCCTACCTAGGTAACACACAGGTCAGACTCTGATCAGACATCTCCTTTGTGTAAGGCTGGGAACAGTTTAGCGTCTCAATAAATGTGTTAGTGTAAATGGAAAGTGCAATGTGTTTATCCAAACTGTTCTTGGGTGCTCATCCAGTCAGAGACAAATAAAGAAGTTGAACATTAGCATGCGGGTAATTTAATTTAGATGATTCTGAAATAATCACATGTTCTTAACTGACTCAAAGGAAAAATTAATCTGAACAGAGACAGGGCAAGAGATCACACTCTGCTTGTAGGTATTCTTTGAGCTGGAAAGCCAGTGTAACTCAATACATAACTCCTTCATGAATTAGTCACACATCTCTACCTGTGACATAATTTAGTGCTGACAAACCTTTTCATATATCGAAAGGTATGATGCAGGTACACAACACTGCTTGTTCTAAACAGGAATTTCCCTGTGCTTAAATCTTCATTAGATCTGGCCCCGCTGATTCTTCATCTGATGCTTGCTTTTTTTTGTCAACCGTCTTCAAATAACTTCTCAAAAACTTTCTATAATTCCAAAATTTCACTCATTATTTGTTTCGTGCTAAAACATTATCCAGATTCTATACTCCGCATTTTATAAATTCACCTTCAAGAAGAAAAGATGCAGGTACTTCTGCTGACCTGCACATACTTGTACCCAACTCGCATTTGCTTAAGTAAGCAAAGTTACAGAAAATGTCACTCACCAATATGAAAAGAGAATATGTAGTGCCCAATTCTTTTGTATAAAGTGTATTGGATCAAGAGATAGGGGTCTTAATGACAGCAACAAAAAATATCTTCATGCAACTACCAAAGAAACACTTTATTCAGTGAAACAGTAGTATGTGATGTTGTGAAGCCAGATGCCAAGGGCTGCATTATTGAGGAATCCAGGCCTGGCCAGACAGATGTATGCATACAGTCACAACATAACTTTAGTCACAAGAAAGGCTGATGTCTTTTTCTATTTCTGCTGCTTTTGAAAAAGACACCTGAAATGTGTCTGAAGGGCACATCTTTGTTGCAATTTCAACAGTTAGGTAGTTGCTGTCATTCTTGAAGAGCTTAAAATACTGTTCCTGAAAAGCAACTGATTGTCTACTTGGTTATGTGAAAAAGGTATCCATGGATAAACCAAAATGCCTACTCCCTTTTGCTCTTCCATTTGCAGTTAGAGCAGAAGCAGATGGGAGATTCTGGCTGTTGGAGGGGATTTTGTTTTTTCTAGAAACCACATATTAATGTTGGTCAGAAAATGTAAAATCTGTTTTTCTTTTTACAAGCACAGAAGCTTATTATTGCTTGAGTTACCTGTCTATTTTTTCCATAACTAATCCTGTATTTGTATTCCACATACTAAATCTATCATTTCTCATTGCACATTATGGCAATGTGTACTAACAGGCATATGAATAAGATCTGTGGCCTCTGTTTTTGAGAGAAAGACATATGAGGATCTGCAAACCACTGAGCATAAATTAATTGAAAATCAGATTCTGAATATTCTTAGGGAGCAAGTTGCTACAAAATGGTGAGAGACCAAACAGAAGTTCAAGCTCAAATACATAGATTATACCTGATATGCTTTATGTGTTCTCAGAGATTACAAAAATGAGGATAAAAAAATACCTATTTCTGGACTTAGTCAAATGTAATGTGATCATTAGATTTGCAACACAGGAGAACAGAGAGGAAGGCAAGCAGTTAATGGCTAGATAAGGGCCAGGAAATAGTGTATCATAAAATAAACAATTAAAAAAAAAAAGTGGAAGGTCTGTACCATTTCTGTTTCTCTTGTGAATGTTTTCCTTTGAGAGTCATCAGAATAAACAGCAATAGTCATTCCTCAGCCCTATATATATGGTAATTAAATGATTCTTTACTGCCTGCTCCTTCTGTACATGCCACCCTCTGCTGCAAAATACACTGATGGGATGGCACACGATTCCTGCAGTGCAATTTTAAGAGATTAGCAAAAGAGGACTAAATAGAAATTGCATGTGCCAAAGATCTGGCACTTCTAGAACACCATTAGAGACTTTTTTAAAGATTATGTTAATTATGAATCAATATGTCTTTAAACATATAATCATGTATTTATGTAAAAATTAATAAAATCGTATTCTGACCCCCTAATATCAGCCACTTTTCTCAAATGGTCTTATTGGCATGGGAATAGTCGTATACCTTCATCCAAGCAATAGAAGTGGTGATGGTTGTCCAAGGTTTGATGGGTCTTACTGAAAGCAACTTTATTTACAGATTTCTTTTTTTTCTTCCTGGGAAGTAACACGATTCCTCAAGGAGCAGCTGTTTCCTTTCCATACAATATCTGGAAAGCTATCATGTTCTCAAGAGCTTTGACTTTGTTACATGTTATAAATGCTCAAACTATGAGATCTGAAATAATATTTAGACTGGAATATACTGAAAGACAGGATATTTAGAGTCAAGAGCTTCACTTTTTTCATATGAAAAGTAGAAAGGAACAGTTATTTATACAGTTTGTAAGTAGGGTTACATTTGGATTTGAATTACCTTTACTATTTGTACATTTTGAGTTTGCAGTTTAGACTTAATCATAAAAATAAGTCCAACTACATATTTTTCTACACAAATGCCGTTTATTTGCACATGAGATTTATCAGCTCTTCTGTGATAAAGAGAATTTGTTTGCTCTTTGGTAATTTTGAAGTAACAGGATTTAAAGTATATGGGTTAGTAATTGTATCAATTTTTAAGCTTTAGGGGACATTTTTTGATGAATAAAAGCCTGCAATATGTTGTTCATGCAAATATGCAAGGCATCTACCTAATTGTACCACTGCCTGTCACCTGTGACCTAACAGCATTTGCTGAAAAACTTACAATGAAGAAATGCAAAAATAAACAAAACACTTGCCATTTATGAAGTTTTTCTTATCCAAAGACTGTAAATCTGTTTACAGAAAATCCTGGAAAAGCTAGACCTCAAAGCGCCTCTCCTCCAGCTGCTGAGTAGAGGTGTTTTTCCATTTGGAAACCATTAGATGTATTTGTCAAATTTCTGGAAAAAGTGAAAAGATTGTGTGTTAATCTGTGTTGATTGCTGCCTTTTGCCTCTACAAACTTTCCATGTCCCTAGCAAAAAAGGCTATTGGACTGCATTTGCAGAGTGGCTATTATCCTTTGAAACAGAGAATCACAGAAACATAGAATGCTTAGTGTTGGAAGGGACCTTCAGAGGTCATCTAGCCCAACCCCCCTGCAGTGACCAGGGACATCTTCAACTAGACCACATTGCTAAGAGGTTGAAGAGTTTGGAGATATACTCCATGGCACAACATTGTCCCCTAAGTGCTGTTTATGTCCTAAATACATTGACAGCAGCTGTGTTCATAACCAGGGTGGTCCAGTGAGTAAGGCTGAAAGGTGGGAGTGAGGAGAGCTTGCTTCCACCCCAAAATCTGTCACTGGCTTCTTCCTGGACTAAAGTTTATTTCTGTGTCTCTCTCACTTAGCATTTTTTTTCTCTTGTAGGTGGTTTATACAGAATCTAGTAGATGAAGACTGATTAAGACCTTGGTTTGACCTCTTACAAAGCAGTATCCGTGACTAACAGTTTCTAGTCCCTCCAGCTGCTTTGAGCATTGCACTCCGCTGTAGCTCGTCTTGGCCAAGAGTCAACTTTATGTGTATTCATTACCATTTCAGCGGAATATAACAACAGGATGTATCTGGGTATGGCATCCTTAATGAGTTAATAAACTGCATAATACAGAGTCTTGTAGCCCATCAGCATGGGTTACTGACACTGCATAGCCACACGTACGTCTTCTTTGTTCTCCAGTCAGGCTTCAGACATGTTCTTGGTGTAGATATGGCACTTCAGGATGTGGTTTAGCAGGCATGGTGGTGGTGGGTTGACGGCTTGACTTGATCATCTCAGAGGTCTTTTCCAACCTTAACGATTTTATGAAAGTTCAAAGTCTCAGTCTCCCTTTTCAAGGCATTCAGCGGTCTGATCCCAGTGGTATTCAGGACCAAAAACATCCGTCTTTTAAAGACCTGAGATGAAGACAGAAGTTCACGATTCTGCTCCTTCTGTATAACTATCCTGATGCCTTTTTGATTCCATGGGACCCCCTGTGCTGGACACAACAGATCAGGCATATGACAGCATGCTTGGAGAGAAGGTGCATCATGGATCACCAGCTAGGGAGCTGTCAATGGCTGGTGCTGTAACCTGCTCTGGGGAAGGGTGTGAGGTCACATGGTGTGACGCAGTCCGGGCTGCACAGCCTACAGATTCATACTGGGGCTGTGTCCATTTCAGGCACCTGCTCAAGTCTGATCTCCAAACCATCCACAAAGTCTGGCTTCAACCTGTTAAGGTTAACTTTCTGAATAATGGGTCCACTGAGCTAAGTGGAAGTATACCTATTACAATGCATACAGAAGTCTGACATCTTTAGATTAACGTCATTACAGAAAATAAGCACCTTTGTTTCTCCCTTTGAAGGTAATAAAGAACTATTTCCAACACCTGTCAAGGAGACTTGCGGAGAAATTTGGAAGGATGGATTGTGTGGCTTCGTAAAATTCTTCAGCATACCATAATCATTACTCTCTTCCTTGTGGATGGTTTGTTGTCCTGATCTCAACCTTATTGAATATAAATGTGACATACTGTGGTATACTGGAGAAAGGTCAAAACAATTTCCACTAAGAAAGAATTTTTCACTAAGCAAGATAATGATGCTTCTCCCCTTTAATTATTGATTTTACAAGGTATTGGAAGTAGTGAAATGGGTTTGAGATTGTTCTCTTCGCACAACTGTAAACAAGATAAAAATAATTCAGTTCGGATGTGGTTGTAATAGGGTCAATATACAAAAATCAAGAAATTCAAATGATGGTTCTCACAAATTACCTTCATGTTCAGTGCAAAAATGAAAACCTGAAGGACAGTGCTTGTACTACTGCTTGTACTGGTGACTGTCCAGGTTGTCTGACATTTCTTGATAAATGAAACTGTTTCAAATTGTCTACAAATTTGCTGAACTTGACAATTGTTTGGGCTAAAATTTTACATGTTGAATAACTACCTGAGGCTATTTTGTTTGATTTATTTTACTTTTTCATTTCAAACAGAATGGGCTTGAATGTTGTCAGAGACTGTTTTAGTCTTGAAGAGGAAAACACTTTATTCTTGTTAAATGAAAAAACACCTGCTAAGTTTTCCTTTAAAAGTATGTGGTGCTCTTCAGACCATTGAATATTTAAAATTATCTTTTATTTAGCACAGTTCTTCACCAAGATGAAAAAGATTTTCTTCACTGGGCAATCTGAATCAGTTCTCCCTGCCATTGACTGAGCGTCAATGGTAGTGCATGGGTGGGATTGGGGAACCTTTGCCTGGGGGTCGGTGAAGATTGGGAGCTGGGAGTCTGGAATTAAATTGTTTGAAGTGTCTGTGGAATTTCACCCTGAGAATTCAGATGGGACCTAGCCAACAGTGACTCTGGTCATCCCAGCCTTCTTGGAAATTAAACTAGATTTAGTCTAGGCTGATTACCATAAAACATAGACTTTGGTATGGAGCAATTAGTTTAAACTGTAAAAAAAATGGTAATGCTTAACAAAAACTGAGTCAAAATACAGAATGAAATTTAGTCACCCTACTGTATAACCTCCTTCATCCATAGATGCAAAAGGGCTCTGCAACCCCTTGATAAATGAATCTCAAAGAGCGTTTGTAACAGATTAATACCTATAATTTATGAAATACTGCAAAACATTTTAACAATATGTCAGTTCCTCAGCTGGCATATGTTTATAACTTCATTGGCTTCACTTGAGCTGAGCTGATTTTATATCAAAAGAGCATCTATTATATTTCACACCTATGTAAAGAATAGAAACTTTGACAAATTATTATGATCATAATCATCACACTATTGTCTAGAGATCCATTTCTACCAAAAGTTAGAAAGAATAACAATGGGTGAAAAAAATATAACCTAGTGACCTTGAATATCTTGAGGTCCTTGTTCAGGAAAAAGGTTTGCTCTGCCAAAAGCACCATCTATTGAAAAGATAGTGACGAACAGCATTCTCCTAGACTGCGTAGACAATATTTAAATGAAAACTGGTATTTAAGGGACTAATAATCGTGTAGTAACCTCCTTGGAATTTTTCAAATCCACTAAATAAATGTGGGATTAATATCCTGATATATTATGAATGGCAACATAGGATTGGTAACACTTTCTTAAAATATTACATCAAGATAATTTCAAACAGTGGTTGAAATAAATTTGAAGTGTGTATATATGGTTCTGCTTCAAGTAGTAAAGGATTACCAAAGGAAGGGTGATGCTGCCAGAGTCATCTCCTGAAAACTTCTTCATATGGGAGTAGAGTGGAGTTGGGTGCCTTTAGGCTAAAACTAAACCAATGCTAAAGGCTAGAGATAGGATTAAGGATGGCAGAGAAACAAAGCCTAGCATTCCAATTGGAGTGGGACTGCAATAAAGCTGCCAAAGGAGAGGACCAGCTGCAGAAATTCATCATGTGTGGCAGGGATAGGGACCTTGGGCTAAGGCTGAGTCCTTAACCTAAGTTCAAGGGTTGTGCTTAGGACTGGGGATGGCAGAGCCTAAGCTTATGGTATCATTTGGAGTGCGGATGCCAAAAATATTGTCCACTGAGGACTTCTTCACATGGGACTGGGCTGTGGCTTGACCCAAAGTTTAGTCCATGCCAATGCCTAGGATTAGGGTGGTGAACTGGGGAGAGACAAAGCTTAGGGCTGCAGGTAAAATGAGGCTGTAAATGGGCTGCCAAAGGAGGAGGGAGGCAGACAAATAATTGTCCCCTGAGAACTTCTTCATGCAGGACTAGGTTGTGAAATGGGCTAAGGCTCAGCACATGCATGGGACTAGGGCTGGAGTTGGACAAGAGGCCAAGTATAGAGCTGCAGGTGAAGTAGGGATGTAAAGGTGCTGCCAAACAAATCGGCAGTCTGCAAGTAGACTTCTTCCTTCAGAAATTCTTCATGTGGGGGAGGGCTATAGGGCTTCCTGTATGGCTCAGTCATTGCCTAGGGTTGGGGTTGGCAGAGAGACAGGACCTAGAGCTGCATTTGGATTGGGGCTGCAAAGGATCTGTCAAAGGAAGGAGTAAGCTGGAGAAGGATTTCACTTGCAAGAACTTCATATGGGACTTTGTGTGGGTTTTACCAGTTAACATCTAGATTTCCTTCACAACCTATATTATTCTATGATTATTTATTGACTCTGTGAAACAATGTGAAATGAAATACAAAAAATCTCTGTGGCTGCAGTTCAAGTTTTAAAACCAGAAAATTCAGGATTATTCTCCCATGATCTCCTCAACATGAAAGAGTCTGATGCAGCTCTGCACTGGCTACTCTCCAGTCTAGTTGGGAGGTAAATTGGACTCCTCCTTCTGGAATCCAGCCTTCACTGCCAGTGCCCCCGACCCCTCTTCTCCTGAGAGCTGAAGTCAGCCAAGTGGAACCGCAAGCTCTGTGAGACACTGACATTCACAAACTAGTCCTCCCACTCTTCTACCTCAACATTTCCCTCATTTGCTGGATTCCCTTCTTGGCCCAGACAGCTTCAGGCTAGACAAATCTTTGCTGTGGCAAACCATCTAATCCTTTTGGGCATGGAGAAGACAAAATGTATTTCCTGGCTCCAGCTTACGAACAGATGAGTCTTTATTGTACCAGAAATTCAGCTGTTGATTCTAAACACGTGACACTTCCAGCACACAGGGGAGAAAGTGCCTGGGAACTGGGAATGCCATGTTTTGAATGACTGAGCTGTGTCTTCTTGGGAAGGCCCTTGGGAAAGTCTCCCTTCTTTGGGAGTCAGTTGACAGGTAATTTTGTGGGCCCATTCAAGTAGACAGTCTGGCATGTCAGGCCTACTAGATGTTGACTTGTCAGCCAAACTTACTGCTAACTTTCTGCGAGAATCCTATGTGTTAGCCCTTGGAAAACAGCTCTCATAAATTTGCAGCTCTCTATATAAATAAAGTTGTTTGTAGAGATAAGGGTCAAATCATAGAATAAAATATTTCATTAAGTACTAAAAGTGCTGAATTTGTAAGTGTTGGCCATTTCAAGGGCCAATTTAAACAAGACAGAATTAAGTTGAGCTGTTTGCCTTCTTAACGCTGCTTGCTATAGCATAATAAATCATGTAGCTGTAAGCCAAGGAAGGCGACTGGAAGAATGTATTGTTTAGACTACTACAATAGCCAATTCAACATCATGGTAGGAATGCAGTATGTTAGGAGTGAGCTGAACTCGCAGAGACACCACAACAGTGATGAGTTACTGAAATGACTGAAGGGAGTGAATTTATGCTTCAGATTTCCCCAAAAATCCCTATAGTATTTAAAGATTTTAGAAGTGGATGTTATTTTATAAAGGAGAGTGAGGGGGGAAGAGATTATACTTGTCTCTATTTTACTCTGTTTTTTTCTACGTTTGTTCTGCATGGGTATTTACTTCATTGTATTTCTAGTTTTGCCACTAGCTAAGTGCTTTTTGAGAAGTCACTTCATTCTCCATACCACTGTTTTTCTTTCTATAAAACAGCAACAGTGCTTCCTTCTTTCTCTTTGAAGCCTCCAGCTCTCCAAAGTCTCTAGAGAGCTTTCATTATATTTTGTTTTATTGGCAGCAGGACCAGTATACTTTAGAACTGCACAGAGAACAAAGCAAATTTAGCTTATGAAAATGCTTGTATCCAATTCAGTGAGAAACAAGATCCAAGAAGCATTTTGCTGCAGGCTTAAGGAGGGTTGTGACTGGGGAGCTGTGATGAGAAAAGAAAAATCACCTTCCTGCTCCACAGAGCAGTGCACCCTTCTCCCAGAACCTGGCTACCTTTTTATCATGTCAGAAGGTCGCTTCCATACTCTTTTCAAGCTCCTCATTACTCCTTTGAAATTATTAATACACTGTTGACGAAACTGAATTTTGTTCTTATTTCTGATACCCTTGTATCCTGGGTTCGGCCAGGACAGGATTAATTTTCACTGGAATCCAGGAAGGGGCACAGCCGGGCGGGCTGACCCCACCTGGCCAAACAGAGCAGGGTATTCCATACCATGTGCTGCCATGCTGGGTTCCGGTGGGGGGAGAGTGGGGTAGCGGGAACTCACTCGCGGCTCGGGAGCGCGCGGCGGCAGTCCGGGAGAGAGTTGCTCTGTTCTGCGGGTTTGTTTTGTGTATTCCCCTTTTCTGTATCGTTGTTGTTCCTGTTTCCCTCTGTTTGCTGTTCTGTTAAACTGCCCTTATCCCGACCCACCAGTTTCTGCCTGTTTCTTTCCATTCTCCTCCACACCGCGGCGGCGGGAGGGGCGGCCGCGTGGCGCTTTTGTTGCCGGCCGCAGCCAAATCATAACACCTGGTATCCAGCTGTTTCTTTTCCTACCTTTTAGCGCCTCCTCTGCAAGCAAGAATTTAGGGGATAAAGTTTAGAATTATGCAAATTAAGCGAGGTTTGGTATAACTCTGTGTATTAAAAAAAATATATATTTGGTCATAGCTTGTAAGAGCCCCTATCTTAGTTCAATTAATCTTTGTCAAAAAGTTTCGGATGAAGTTGTATCTGAAATATTGAGACATTTTGAGGATGAGGATTTACCAAGAGAAAGAATGAGGAAAGACTTTATTCCCTGATGTTTTACTATTGATTACTAATAAGTATATGTCTTTATATCTGTATGCATTCATCACTGTCTTCGCTAATTCTATTTTAACTATTAACTGATGATGGTATGTTTAGCTAAAATTAATATGAAAAGACTGCTAATATACACAGAACAGTTATGAAGACTGAAGTAGTTTAGGTATAATCCTTAAAAATCTATTATTTCTTTACAAGCATATCACTGAGCATCTCTTGCCAAATGTACTGAGGTTTTTCTGGGGCAAAAATGTCAGAAGTACTTAAAACATTTAATGAGACTGAGATTCTGAAGAAAATAAAGACCCTTAAAGATATTTGGTACTTTCCATTAATTCTTCTAAGAAATGAGCTGAACTAATTTTGAAACTCAGATTTAAAGACAACCAAAAATTTTATCCATGATATCTGAATCTTTCTTTCAACTGTTTTGGGGTCATAGCAGAGCCATAGAAGAGAAAAACAGTGAATTTACAAATCTCTGATAAAAATCCACAGCGTAACAAGAACGAACTAATAAGTTCTTTTCATATTCTTACTGGTGATACTGCAGAAGACACCAGCCCAATGGTAATTTTACTTTTCACTTAATCTGGGATTTCTTGTGAAGCTCATTTTCAATAATCCCTGTAAATGGAAAATAAAAGTTATTGTGGTTAAAGATTCATAGGTTAAAAAGTTGTTTTGAAGGTATTTAAGGCTTTTTGTAAGTTAGTCTCATGTCTCGCTTTTTCACCACAAATTTAACCATTTTATACATTTTCCATTTCACAGACTAACCAAAAAAAAATAAAATCCTATCTCAATTGTTTATCGTATTAAACACCGCCGATAAACAGTGTCACCAACTACTGCCATGTAATCCGGTGCCTAATATAGTCATGTTAGCATTCTTTGAGTAACATACACTTGTAGTAACTTTTCTTATAGTATGATTTTATGTTATTTATGCACAGGGAACAACAGAGCCATGAGGAATTTCACCTTTGGCTGAAAGCTTGAAATTAGAACTGATCTCTTCAATGTACCATTTTCTGTCTTTGTGAGAATATGCGTGTTGATAGGTGGCTGAGAAGGTCATAGCAGCAAATTTTGGATATGCATTTTTGTAGTGCCTGAAATGTTTAAAAAGCAAAACGAATTTTCAGCGTGCCTTGAAGTATTGTTTACAAATCTGCTGTGATCTCTTCATTGTGGCTAAATTCTATGCTTTCCTTTTTGTTGTGTTTTTAAAAAAGGCTTTCTATACTGCAGTAACCATCATCCAGCTTCCTAAAATGGTCCAGTGTTTTTCTTCTATGCTCACGCACATACTTCTATCAGAAGAGCTCAGACATTTCAGCACAAAGCTGGACTAATAAGCAGCTTTTGAAGTCATTAGACAATGCAGCACCACTGCAAGTGCTGAACAATTTGAAATCGTGAATTATATCAGCTTGCTCTGGGCCCTTTGAAATGAAGCAGCACAGTGTTTCACCAGGTTTCCTAAGGAGTTTCCTGTATTTATCATAAATATTCATCTGTATCTTTTCTGCCTGTTAGATTTTTTCTAGGATGCATTGTTTGAAGTGCTTTTAAAACATGTTTAGTATGCTAATATTGGATAGTCAAATCAAGTTCAGACCCTGTTGTGCTGCTGCTCTACAAACCCATTGGAGGAGTGGGAGTCATTGCAAATAAGAGCTCACAGTTTAAATAGGTAAGGTAGAATAAGATAAGGAGAAAAAAAATTAGCTGCATGGGAAGAGTAATTTGGTCGATCTCCAGCAGACACAGCTGGGAATATAACTCAGGCCAGTACATGCTCTGATATAAGCCCATGTCGTTCCGAATAATAAGAATCTGAAATTAAGAAAGAAAAACACAGTTCCGTTAGACAAGTCTTGAATTGTTTGAAAGAAGATTAGTTTGAGAGGATATAGTTTGATTAGTTTGAGAGGAGATATATGGCTACTTATATTCAGGCTGTTCCTCTTTGTTTAAAGACTTTGTAGTATTACATCAGGCCATTTTTTGCAACAGTGCAATGGCATAGCATCATGTGCAAAGCAGTTCTGTTCTTCCTTTAGTGTTTGTTTAAGTTCTTAGCTTTTTATTTAGCTTAGCAAGTGGTAGAATAACTTGTGTCTAACCCTAATCTTGATCTGACTTTGAAAACCATTGATCAGATAGTATTTTTGAGCTTCACATAAGACTCAGTTAACAGTGTTTCTCTCTTTTTTTTTATTTCTTAAACGTGCCATATTTAAATACATGATGTGATGTTTTTCTTGATTGTGAGAGGCAAAAAGTTCAGTTGGTGGAGGTTAATGCTTTATTAAAGCCTGAATTCATGGTATCTTTTTCTATTCTAGAATTATTGTCCTAGTCTTTTAAGATTTTGGTGTCTATTAAAAACATTTGGCTAACACAGTTTATCTGTAGAAAAAGTAAGGAGAATCCCCACATAGATTAGATTAATATCTTTGCTATTTTGAGGGGTCTTCGAGAAATTTAAATTTTGTTACACATGTAGTACTTGTATACAACACAAAGAAAACACCGTAGGCCTGTTTTTCTTAACTAGCGGATTCATATCACCTTGGAACACTTCATCCTAGAATAGCCTTCTCCCTATGGGCTGCAGCTGAACTGAGATTGGCAGGGGCTGCTTCAGCTTCGAATGGTAACTTCACCCCACTGAAGAATTTAAAACATATGAGACAAGATGCACCTTTCTGAAAGCTGGAATCTGGGCCAAAGTGTGCAGAAAGAATTTTCATACTATGAAGGTCTCTAAATTTGTACATGTCAATAGGTAATATTTATTTCTGTCCTACAAGCTGGCACACTGATGTGGACTCATAGGAGATCAGGCATATAGCAATCTGGAGTCTTACTTGGCAAGAGCAGAAGTATTTTATCTCCAAAAGAAAGAGCAAATATTGTGCAAGACCTTTACACAATATCGATGATTCTGAGTTTGCAGTCTAAGATAGGTACCCAATCCAAACAGTATACCAAAATCTGATCCTGCTGTTGGTTCATACTCTATTAAATAAAAACAGAAGCAGGACTAGTCAGACACAAATATGAACTTTATTTCAGAACCCGGCAAATGGAACAGGGGAGGCATTGTTCAGGAAATAACAGCTGCAAACAAAAGCAGGCATGGCTTATACGGAGGACAAACACATTTGTGTTTCTAATATTGAATTAATTATTTCTTAGGTAAAGAGAGTCTTTCTTATGGCCAAGACATAGAAGGTCTGGAAATTTTTTCCTATTTAAGTGCTCATTGCTGAGGATGACTGTAACCTGCTTTAACTTGCATATCTGACTTCTGGCAAATGGTCTCTCTGTTCTCATAAATCCATGCAGTTTGTTCATTTTGTATGTCTTATCATAGAATCATAGAATCATTAAGATTGGAAAAGACCTCTAAGATCATCAAGTCCACCCGTCAACCCAACACCACCATGCCTGCTAAACCATGTCCCGAAGTGCCATGTCTATATGTTTTTTGAGCACCTCCAGGGATGGTGACTCTTACTCCCTTATTTTTTGTTATCTTGTCATTTTCCCATTTACCATCCATGGCTTTTACAATTCAGCAATTTTTAGCAAGTCAGGTTAATATAAATAACTTGTAGAGTTTTTAATTGATTCCTGCTTCTACTGCAGCTGCAGCTGGTTTTAAGCTGTGCTTACATACTTATGCGTTACCTGAGTATTAATGTACGGCTATCCCAATCACAGCTGTGACAACCATAATCTGGCAGAAGAGTAACACTTTTACCCATCTTCATTAAAATCTTCAGTTTGGCTTAACTTTGTAAGATGTTTAAAGATAAGGCATCTTTTACTTTTGTTTGTCTTCTGGTTTTGTACTTTAGTTTGCTGAAGAGGACTTTCATTTTAAATGAAAGAGGACATTCCTGGGTATGCATTTGATTTCAAGAGCTGCAGTGTTTGTGGGAGGAATTTCATAAATCTTGATGGAAACATGAGAGCTGGCAGCTCTGATTACATGCAAAAAGTATTTCTGAAAGACTCTCTGAAGTAAAGAACCAAATGCTGGTTAGCTGAGTCTCCACTCTCTCTATTTTTCTTTTGCTTTTCTTAAATTCTCTAGACGCTTACTGGCAGGAACATTCATAGGACAAATAAACTGTAAGTTCAGGGAATTATTGAGGAAGATTAATTTGGAATACATCAGTAACTAGTATTTCTATGAGAAACCTGACTGTAAGAATTAGTCAGTTAATAAGTACATCTTAACAAAACCATGTGTTTTGCATCCCATTTAACCAAAGTAGCAGAAATTTGAGAGCCTGTTATTTTGTTGTTGATAAATTATCAATCAAGAGTTGGTATACATCATTGTGAAAGTAATTGTTATAGACACAATAAAGTCAATAATGGTTTATGCTACTCACGGGACAAAAAGCTGCATTTGCTGAATCAATTACTGTACGACATTTGCTATTCTCTAGTATGAAAGTATTTTAAAAAATAAATGCTTAATAGAACAGAAACATCTACGTCCAATTGCCGTGTTTACTTCATTAACATTAACAAAACTGGAAACATGCATAAACTAGAGTTAATTTGTATATTCATGGAGGTATTTTGCATTGTTTCCCAATATCAATTGGATAATAGTGGAATTCTTCCTGCTACCATAAGGGATGACTGGGTTATATGTTCGTTTCATTTTACACCTCTGTCCTTTCACATTAGCCATGAACATGGACACTCTGCACCTTTTATTCACTTCTCTTATTTGCATCCAACCTACCGGTCCAGACCCCAGAATTAAACTGTTTGGCTGCATTTCTACCACCCACTCACATTGTTCTTTGACTATAGTGGATCTTTCCTTGGTTTTATGCTTTTAGATATTGACTAGAAATTCATTCATTATTGATTTCAAATAACTTTGCTCTTACAGTATGATGTAGCCCTTGACATAGGAGAAGGTAGAATTCAGTGCAGGAACAAAGGTGTTTGGTGGAATAAATCAGAAATCAGAAAGTGTTTCTAGGATGGGGTACAAATACTGAAAGTTATGAGTCTTCATGAATATACAATCTCATGAAGCACATTAAATCACACCAAACATTGCCAAATGGGAGAACGCAATAAATGCTTTTTTTTGTTTGTCCTGATGTGAGAATGGTGTCAAAATGATTTGATATTGTTCTGATGAAAAAAAGAAAGGAAACGGGAGAAGCTAGGGTAACATGACTCCTTTCAGATGGTGGAGTCATGATGTGGCAAATTACATTTCCGTATAACATTATGTGATTTTTACTTCTGAAATTTCCATTAAAACCCAGCTGCATTATCAGTTTGTCATGAACATTGAAGTCTTTCTAACTTACTCATTCTAACAGAGTGATGTATCTCCTCCTAAGTTTCTGAGATAGATCGTTGCCTGATACTTTCTATGCCTGGCCTCAGCGCAATGTCCCGTCTTCAGAAAAAAATAAGCAAATTATGCTCAGCTGTTTTGAAGCTCATGAGGCAAAGTTACAGTCTTCATGTGCTCCAGATGACACTTCTGTGCTTTCGTAACTCACAGAGCTGTTGTTATAAATCTTAAAGTATGATTGTTTCATCATTCTCAAACTGGAGTGAAAAACAAGCTGAAATTCAGAAATATGGGTTCATTATTCTAAAAGCTGACATTTGCAAATGCACAATAGAATGGCCTTTTCTTTCTGGTAAACAAATTAATTCAACATCTTACACATCAACAAATACCATATTGATTAAGACCATCTGAGGTATACAGATGAATTCAAGTAGACATTTATCAAGACTTCAATTCAACATTCTTAAACTGTGTGCTTTAACTTAGGGTATGTTAATTGAAAATGTGTTATTCAAAGGACAGTCTATTTTAAAAATCACATGTTTCATTTTATAATTTTTTTAAAACCAAATATCTTTCTTAAATGTGAAAACTCAAGAAAAAAAGTGCGATAAAGAGGATTAACTCAATGGCATTCAAGTAGAGTGTACATATTAATTATTCAGAAATAAAATAGCTTTATTTAGTTTATCGTAATTAACTTCCACAATTAATTAGGATTACCTGCCTGTGCAGGGCAGTTTAATGTGATTGTATTAATTCATTTTAGAAGTCTATTGAGATTGTTTTCCAGAGTGCATGTATATACAGCAATATCTTCATTTGAAAGAAATTAGATAACTGTATGGAGCAATTAACCTTTCTTGCACTTTCATTGTTTTGTCTATGTGGTTACATGAAGTTTAATTGGTATCTCTGCTTCTGAGTGTAGCCCTATCATTTTTCTTGGCAATGTGAATCTTACCAGTATCAGCAGAGGAAAATGTTTCTAAAACTACAAAAAAATCAGAAAAGAATCTAAGTACATACTTTACCAAAATAAGTGTCTTATATTTCATTATAGGTGGAATTTACATTTCTTATGTGTTCTTAGGTTTTATTGCTCAAATAGCTTAGGAGCACCAACATGTTTTATGTGTTTTTTCTATTTTTCTTAAAAGTTAGAGAACATAGTTTTTAAAACTACTCTTTTTTTTACAAGACAGAGCCAATAGATGAAAATCCTGGAATCAGAATAGTCCATCAGTAAATGTTTCTGTCATCCACCACTATATGGGTATGTAAGTATTTTATATATCCACTTTCACACAAGAATCTGAGCCTTAGCTTCTTTGAGATACTTACTAATAAAAAGAACGTGAAATTTGGTAATATTAATTTTCTTCTTTTCCATGTAGAATGGAGACACTATAGTATTTGAAATCGCCCTGGAGTCCATGGTTTGACACTTTGCTTGGCTTTAATGTTTTGTTAAGGGTATCTTATTTAATATTACTATTATTGCATAAACTTATGCCGCCTTAAACCTAAAATCAAGCAAAGTTGTTAATCAAATAACTATTTAAAGGGAAATAAATTTGCTTCATTAGTTTAGAATCTGCAGTTTATGATGTAATTCAATTAAGGAACACCTCACTGGGTACAGGAAACAGCATGATGCTATCTAGCTGGAATTCTCAATCATAGTTATAATCATCACATAATAACACTAAGGAACTTAGCTTCAAGCCAAACGTTTCAGCCCAGTAAGTTTTACAACTGAAGACCAGTAATAATATGTCTCCAGACCTCTTTTAAAATGGATTGTTATTTTTCTTTCATAAAAATGACTAACAATAATTTTGCTTTCATATCTTCTGTGGCACTCTGTAAGCATGCACATGATACATGTTAGTCTTCTGCTGTGAAAAATTAAAATCTAGGATAGATAAGGTGTTGTATGAGAAGTGTATTTTTCCTTTTAAGCTGTTTACCACTATCGCTAGGAAAGATGATATCATTATGTAGACAAGTGCAGGGAAAGCTGACACCAGGATAGCATTGATCACTCTCTTACGTTTGGGAATACTCTGTGTAAAAAAGAGCTGTTAACTACCTGTCTAATGAGAAAGCAAGCAGCAGTGAGATTGGCCAAAGTGATACGTGCAGTTCTCAAGAAAATTTGAGAGGTACATTAAAAAAAAAAATAAGTCCACAGTCTGGACAGGTTCTGGGGCTCTGTCTGCATGGGAGCCGAGAGGGCTGGGAGCTGGAGGCTTCACCAGACCCGAGGAAGACAGCCTTGACTGAGTTCATCTGGTATGCATGGCACATTGCTACCATGTAACTTTGTGACTTTTAATGAGTCGGAAACCACCTCATCACTTGAGGAAGGAATATGCTGGGGTTTGCCTTCTCTCAGCTTGACAAGGTGATGGGAGGGATCCCCCCTTACATGAAAGCACTTGTCAGTTGTATCAAATTTGGCAAGACAAGAACCAATGTCACCTTGAGAAAAATGTAACTCAGCTGACATTCAATGTGTATGCATACACTACATGGTGCAACACAGCCTAATTTCATGTGATATATGCAAATACAGTCTATTTTGCCTTTTTCTATTTCCATGGTGCATTCTCAGAGCTGTACCTTGACCGATTAAAAGCATTGTGCATTTTCTTCTGAGTTCCTGGCTTAAATAAGCAATGAAGGTGAATTCTCTGTGGTGGTGTACAACTTCTTCTGAATGTTGCCTGTTTAAGTAGGTAACTGGAGAATTCTTTGACATGTTGTTCAGGTTCGTTTAAAAAACCCCAACAAAATAAGAACCCTGAACGCTGTCAGCCAACATTTTTGTGACATTTTAGGATTCAGTTTATATCCTCACAGACAGCCAGACAGCCTTGATTCATAGCATTATAATTAAATATCAATGGATTATCTGTCCTTTTAAGCACATTGTAACAACTGCACCCCCGGTGTCTACTACTTCCTTGGTAGTATCCCAGTAAGGATCACGGTGCTTTTACGTTAAATATGATTCTGTTAAAAGGTTCATGGTACCTGAAAGCTGATCTAACCAGTGCTAATAGCCACACCCTTCACTGGTGCAACAGAATTTGAACAAGATTGATCCTTTATCCAACCCTATTGCACTCCTGCTTAGAATTTTCTAGAGAAAGTGGATACAAAAGTCACTCGGTTAAGAAATAAATGAGATGTATAATATAGGTCCAGCTCAAAACTGGGCCTTTCCTGAGCAGTGAAGTTAAAATGAAATGTTTGCTTCATTTTACAGTGCTAATTTTATTAAAAAAATTGTAGCCAATTTTATTCTTTTTGATGGGGGGAAGTGTAATTTATTTGTCATTAAATTTGTCTGGTTTTTCTATGTTACCACCACTTGCTTCTTTACTTTGGGGTTTTAACTCAAAGACTATATTAATAGAGATGTGCTGATCACTTGTAGCCCTCATTGAAAGAAATTGCAGCTGGCACATGCTTGACACCTGCCTGATATCTATCTCAGTTTGAGGAAGAAAGAGGTGAACAGTTACTGGGGTTCACGGGTTAAAACTCTTGGAAGGAAAAGCATGGCTAAGCTGCCAGTTTTACAGGGCATAAACTCTTTCTCATGCTTCCTTTCATTTGACTCTTGCAGACTGAGTGTATCTGTCAAATGCTGCTCTTGGCCTTATGTCTAAGAAATCTTCTGCTTCTGACGTATTTTCCTAAGGGAGTTGTAACTGTTAGTGCTTGTGCATTGGCAGTCTATCATCAGAATATTTTAATTGCCTCCTAACAGCTTGAAAATGTGACTGGCTAGAGACACCCCTTGCCTTTGTTTCGCCTCCTTCTTCTGGAAGACAATCTGAGTATTTTTGAGGTGTACTAAAAGTGATTCGCCCACGATACTGCAAATATCTGTATTTTGCTCGGTTGCTAAGGGCTATCCAATGATGAATTAGAGTATAGAAATTCCCAATTGGAGATGCTGTTGAAAAGTGAAAATTAAAAGAAGAATTCTGCTCTTCTTTAATACTGCTATATTAGTTTGAATCTGGGCAGGGAGGTAGTGCATAGTAAGCCAGGGTGTGAATTTGTACAGCACAAGCAACCCTGTCAGAATTTGCTGTCTGGATATTTGTATCCAGTGATTACACAAATTAGATCACTACAACCAGAGACTGGAAATTTTTAGTCGGTGGGAGAAATGTATTTAGAATAACTGTGACAATTCTCGTCCTTGCCTAGTAAACCTTAATTTGAAAGTCACCGCCAACATTGCCATTTACCTGCTGTGGTTGCATGTCAAGCAATTCCAATAGGAGAAGTCATTATAATTGGCAGCCAGTTTATTAGTTTACAAGTTTCTAGGGATTAAGTGCTTATTTAATAAGGATGTTATGAAAAAGTTCTATGGTAGGAGACTGTTTTGTCATGTAGGAAAGATTTCAAAAGCTACAGGCTGCACCAGCAGTGGAAAGGTCTTTATTATACTGCTGCTGTCTAGCCAAACTTGAAAACAAGACATATTTGCTCACAGGACTGGAGTTTATCATGCAGAAAGAGTAATTAAATTTGAATTGTGTCAGCCAGCTACCTTAAAATGAAGAGAAGTCAATGAATGTTGCTCCAAGGAGAAAGAAGGAAATTATTAGTTGTAATTATACTCAGTGTCCAAAAGAAATACTTCATACCCCTCGAATCTGTTGCAAAGGGAGGAAAAAACCTAAACAAAGTACCTTCAATACTTCTCTTAATGTTTAAAATTTCTTGAGTTCATGATTCCCTATGGAAATTGGAGGAAAACAGATGCTACTGTACTATACTGTTCTAAGGATTGATGGATGGACAGTTCGGTGGATGAGAAATTGGTTGGACGGTTGTATCCAGAGGGTAGTGGTCAACGGTTCAGTGTCCAGATGGAGGTCAGTGACAAGCAGTGTCCCTCAGGGGACCATATTGGGATAGGTATGGTTTAATATCTTCATCAATGACACAGACAGTGGGATCAAGTGCACTCTCAGCAAGTTTGGGGATGACACCAAGCTGAGTGGTGCAGTCGACACGCCTGAGGGATGGGATGCCATCCAGAGGGACCTGGACAAGTTTGAGAAGTGGGCCTGTGTAAACCTCATGAGGCTCAACGAGGCCAAGTGCAAGGTCCCGCACCTGGGTCGGGGCAACCCCTGGTATCAATACAGTCGGAGGGATGAAGGGATTGAGAGCAGCCCTGTGGAGGACTTGGCACTACTGGTCAATAAAAAGGTGGACATGAGCTGACAGTGTGTGCCTGCAGCCCAGAAAGCCAACTGTATCCTTGGCTGCATCAAAAGAAGCATGGCCAGCAGGTCGAGGGAGGTGATTCTGCAGCTCTACTATGCTCTGGTGAGACCGTACCTGGAGTCCTGTGTCCAGCTCTGGAGCCCTCAGTACAAGAAGGACATGGAGCTGTTGGAGCAGGTCCAGAGAAGGGCCACAAAGATGATCTGAGGGCTGGAGCACCTCTGCTATGAGGACAGGCTGGGAGAGTTGGGGTTGTTCAGGCTGGAGAAGAGAAGGCTGTGGGGAGACCTTATTGTGGTGTTTCAGTACTTACAGGGGGCTTACAGGAAATACAGGGACAAACATTTTAGCAGGGCCTGTTGCTATAGGACAAGGGGTAATGGCTTGAAACTAAAGAGGGTAGATTTAGACCAGATACAAGGAAGAAATTGTGTACATTGAGGGTGGTGAAACACTGGCATGGGTTGCCCAGAGAGGTGGTAGATGTTCCATCCCTGGAAACATTCAAGGTCAGGCTGGATGGGGATTTGAACAACCTGGTCTAGTTGAAGATGTCCCTGCTCATTGCCAGGTGGGGGGTTGGACTAGATGACCTTTAAAGGTCCCTTCCAACCCAAACTCTTCTATGATTCTATGATTCTAGGGGCCCTCAGTAACTGAGTGCAACCAATGAGGCTCAGTTAAAAGTACACTTACAACAAACTTGGTGATTTTATTTTAATTTAAAACTGTTTAGCAATAGAAGATCAGAACAGATTTGCGTTAAACCTTGGCTTGCAGTTAATCTGGAAGTGCCTGCATGAACCATTTGTAGAATGTCACACAACACAAACCAAGATGATCCTTTGCTGATAAAGCAAAAGATAAGATTCTTGTTATTGTTAAAACTGTTATAGGTGAAGCTGGTAGAGGTGGTTGTCATTAAAGTTACTTAACACATTCTTTTACAAGACCTTTTTTATGGTAGCATACAGCTTGAAAAAAGTGGATCTGAATTCTCCATGGCTAGCACCAGCCTTAGGCTTATTTTTTTTCTTTCAGTAGCCAAAATAAAAAGCAAATTGAAGGCAAAACATATTGTTTAAAGAATGGTTAAAAAAAGGATCTTAAAAATGTCTTTTTGAGAAGCTGTAGAGCTTGGGGTCAGGAGTCTGCTTAAATCTGGCCGTATCACAAGCCTCCGAAAATTTCCTATTATACAGACTCTGTGGGAGTTTGGCAGCAACAGTCCCTGAAGAGGCCATCTGTGCTGGCCATACACTAGACCCCAGGGAGTCTGGGCTGAACAGGAGTTTTCCTTGTGTTTGACCTCCAAATCTACCTGTGGCTCCTGAGGTTTATCTGTTCTCCCTTCCTAGCATCTTTGTGGCTGTATTTTATTTGTACTGAACCAAGCAGCACTGATGTTAATAAAGCCAGACAACAGGAGTTTGTGTCAATGAAGCTGGATAGTCATGGCACTTTGGATATCAAGTTTTACTTACAGTGATATAGGCTAGAGGTCCGGAGCTTTTTGGAAGGAAGAACATCAGGATTTGGAAATGGCCCAATTTCCATTGTGGGATTTGGAGTAAAGAAGAAAGAAAAAGGAAAAAAGCAACCTCACAGATTAAAGACCAAAGTGAATTTTTAAGTGACTTTGTGACAGGAGTGAAAAGGATGGGCTGGATTCATGTTTTGTTGAGTTTGAAGAAATGGATGGAAGAGCACAATTGGAAGGGGACAATTATAGCATGAATGAAGGAATAGATTTTTAAGTCATTGATGTACATAAGTTGAAGGTAAAGTCACTCTTGTCAATCTGTTAGCCTTTCAGCCCTACAGACAAGGTCATATATTGAGCCCCACATTAAAGAGATTGCTCTACTTTATACAAATGCTTGACTAGATAAAACAAGCAGCTAGTAGACCTGTGGGACTCCTTGTCAAAAGATGTGTACCTTTTACTTTCACAACATGGATTTTAAGAGAGACTGAACAGGTACTTGGAAGATATACCTATTGGGTTAACTGAGAAGGCGAACCACAGGAAGCTCAGAAAATGTCCTAAACTGCTTCTGCTTGGAGGCTGAGAGATTATACTGGGCGAGGCGGACTCTTGGTCTCAAATAGTATGGCCATTCATATGTTCTGAGATGTCACAGGTGGCATTTTTTGGAGCCCGGGATCCTTATCTTGCACAGTGTTAAGGTTCAGGGGCTTTAGGACAGAGGGGAGAAGACCATTTTAAAGTTTCCCAAGCTGCAGACAGAGCTCAGCTGAGAGATTAAACAGAGATTTAAAGGTCTTCCAGGGAGCTTTTTGCTGACTCTTTGGTTACCTTCCTGGACAGTCTAGCATCTCTCTGTTGCACACTGAGATTTGCTGAGTGTAACTGGTTGGATTACTTGTTTATTCCACTAGATAACCTTCCATATAAATTGTCCTATGTCATGTTATCTCAATTCATGCTCCCAAAAGATACATTAACTTCTTAAATTTATAAGGTGAGTTTTCTTTTGGAAAATTAAGTGTTTTTCCAGCCATTTCACAGACTTAGAACAGAAAACCGCTGTGTTGTTTAGAAATTATAAGTTGCAAGTTAATCATGGAAAAATGACACAGTTTGCAGATTTGTTTTGTAAAAAGTCCATTGAATTTGGTGTTAGGTGGGAATACTAATACTTTAGGAAATAATCTTTATTGTACTCTATATTTTTTGTAATAGTATCTTACTTTTAAATAATTTTTATCTTTATACTTTCTCATGATGTTTCACTTCTCGCAGTTGTGGAATGAGGGATAAAGAGATCAACTGCAGGACAACAACAGAAGATTGTCCCTCTAACTCTTTCTTTGTAAAGAAAAAGGCAGGCAGGCAAAGAACTGACCTGGTGCTATGTATTGTGAATGATGGTACAGTGAAGAAGCTGTTGGAATAGTCAACCCAGCAAAATACAGATGAAGTTCAGTCGCAAGCAGATTGCAGATGGTCCCATTTTCAATAAAACTTTTGCTTTCAAGGATGTAAAAGAAGAACAGAAGGTGTCCTGAGCAGGGGATCTGAGTATTTTTGTTCACTCTGAGTAAAATCACTGACATAAAAAATGCTTTTGTAATTGTTACCATCACTCTGGCCAAAAATCAATTAGAATTCTCAGAGGTTCTGGTGAAACTTTTCTCTCATGACTACAACAGGTGTTCTGTATATGGTTATCTCCAAAAATTAGGCCTCCAAAATTTTTGCCTAAGGATAAAGCAGAATTTAACCAGCCTAATAGTAACTCTTAATTAAGATGTATGTAGAAGACTTAAGAAAGGAATATCTGAAAGTATATATGGTAAGAAATTCTATTTATGTCTTAGAAATTATTCAGTCTGAAGAGAGAAAAAAATTACAAATTTCCATGTGTCTTTCTTAATTATTAATTCCCTTATGTAATTTTTAAAATGAAAATTTTTTCCAGTCTTAACATGCATCTCAACTATTTGATTACATATCTGCACTTTAGAATGCTTTTTTGATTTGAGATTGTTATGATTGATTTTGGAATTGTAATGAAGGGAGAAATTGTAAGGTACATGTTCAATCCATGTGCAGTTCAGGTACATGTTCTATTCATTTTTCTGAGCCAAAATTTAAAACAGGAGATAGCCTGAGAAAATGTTTTACTCTGGATTCTTTTTATTATATCATGGCTGTAAACTACAGGTGAACCAGAATTCAGAGTGAATGGAGTGACAAAACATTCACAAGTAGTTTAGTTGTTTTCTACACTTTAACTAATTTAGTTAAATTTCTCCACTTTTACTAATTACAATTAAATTTAACTCATTAAATTAAATTTATTAAATTTAACTAATCAAAATTTCTCCACTTTAACTAATTTAGTTTTTTTCTCCACTTTAACTAATGTAGTTTTGGCCTGAAAAGATAATTCCTCAGAGGTAACTGTTCATGTAATTTTTATTCAAAATATGCAAGCTAGTGCAATTTCTAGCCAAGAACTGTAAGTAGTTTACAGCTTTCATTTATTTAAAAGCTATTTAAGTATATAAGAGCATTTTAAAGATCTTTAAAGATCATCCATTAGCCAAACTCTAAACTTTCCAAGCAAAGGTTTCCCCTAGATAGTAGCTCCTTGATCTTCCCCCAGCCCCCTTTTTTCCTCCACAGAAAAACATTTCATTGATCACCAGACTCTTATTTAAGCTACTGCAGTCCCCCACCCTCAGCTGAAGGCACTGTCTGGGAGGTGATTTCTGCCATCTGGGCTCAGGACGCATGGTGTAAGAAGCACTTCTTTTTTCTCTCCTGGAGAGAGAGAAGTGGTAAGGGGCATGCTCTTTCTTCAGCCATCTGATCTTTTCTTCCTGGTATGTTATTTATGTTTAAAAATATCTAGTAAATCTAAGAAGATTGTGCAAGAGCATATTCCTTCCTCCTTGAATATTTTTCAGTTTTGGTATTGTTATATTCCTGGAATTTTGGAGTTAATTTCTCACTTGCTTGGTCTTTTCAGCCTGCATTTCTTTTGGTGGGAAATGTATTAAAATGGAAAGCATAGAAGTTTTACTGAGGATAAAATGGTCTGTTCAAGTCTCACCATCTTCTGGCGCTCCAAGGAAAAAAAGAATATGTCTTTGTGAATTCTGAATTTTGGATGATTTTACTGCTGACTTGTTTAAAAGTGCTCTTGAAATTAGACACAGGGAAACTTTCTGGATGGCAGAAAGTGAAGGGATAATGTTCTATGCTGTAAACAATGGCAGTCTTCTGCCTGAACCCGAGAGGTTAGAAGAATACATGATTAGAATGGGTCTCATTTTCAGTGGCATTGCATGTTGGGGTGTGGCATCCTTTCAGACTCTCCATTTTCAGTTGAAAAGGAGAGAAAAGAAGCTATATGGCCTAGGAGAGAAAGAGAATATTATTAGAACACTAAATTTAGAGTGAGTTTTCTTTAAAGCCTTGCAAAATAAAGTTAACTTTCTTGTGTGTTGCAAGCAGAGGAATATGTTTTTGTTGGCTGATGATGGAGGCGTTTATACAAGTAGTACTTCTGCATCTGATTTTCCATGAGAAGCATGCAGGTGTATTGTATTAATTAGTACAGGTGCATTCAGGACAAAATACCTGTTAGCCACTACAGTGCTAGTTTTCATGTATACTAGGTATGCTTTTTGTGCATGCAAATGGACATACCCATATGTTTTTCATATGTCAATGCTAGGCTTCATCACCTTACAAATATGTTTAAAAATGTTGCTAAATATCATGCAATAGGAAAGAACAAAGCATTAAGGACAATAATTTCATGCTTTGTACAGCATAAACAAAAAACCCCAGTTCTTTCCAGGCAAGAGAAGGGAGTGTGTCAAATTAGTCTATAAAAGTCAGACAAAAGGTCTTTGCTTGGAAAAGAAATGTAGAGTGGTTTTAATTAACATTTTGCTTCAGGTCATGCCATGTTCTTTCAATTAGGACTTTGGTGTAAGAAAGACTGTTTCTTCCTAAATGTCTTTACTCCTTTAAAGGGAAAGACTTCGTCATTTTCCAGAGATGGAGGAATGGGATATTATCACTTGTGTTTAGTATGGGGGAGTATGAATTGTGATTCTCTTTCAATTCTGAATATAATTGAGGAGAGTCAGGATCAAACAAATTTAAGTGCCTTTCTTAAACTCTTCATTTTTCTTTCAGTTCAGCTCTCTTCATTTTCTTCAGAATATTTTTTCCATTGCAGAACTCTGGCATAAATCATTTCCCTTGATGTTTTAATCACTGCTTTTCTTTAAGAGTCAATATATCTATTTAATAATTTGTCTACAGCATTTTGCTGGAATAGGAATAGCTTTCTGTATGTTGTCTTTCAGTGTATATCTTAAAGTACCTGTATCTTAGAGTTTGAGTTTGCAAACACGTTCCTCCTTTTTTAACAATAATGTGTTTCCTCTGTATGCGTGTGTGCTCTACAGGGGGCCCCTTCCATTTCTAACCTTCTGGCTCTGGGTGGAATAAATTACTGAAGCAAACAGGAAGGTTTGCTGAGGAACTCTCCAAGAGTTCCATGACAATTTCCTCTTTGCTTCCCCTTTGCGCCAAGGTATAGCCTGCTTCCAGCTGATACGCACAGAATGGGAACCATAGTTCCCATCTTGCCTGCTAAAACCAAAGCTAAACAAGCAAGAAGGATAAACTAGCGTATCTGCATACCTAAAGAAGACCTACAAAAGAACTGCAGAAATCTTATTCATTATTATTTCCCATGTCCTCCACAAGCAATCTTGCAAAAACTCTTAACAAAGATGCTCCATGCTGCCAATATGTGGGCATCCCCATCCCTTGTTTTAAGTAGTAAAGCTCGTGCTTGGGGGAAAATAATGTATAAACCAGGATAACGCAGCATGAGCTCAGTCATAAGGCTGTATAAATATCAGCCTAGATCTTAAATTATGGACAATATATATTAAAGTCATGCCTGCCTTGGCACTGAATCTTGCACTGATGTTACTAAAAACATATTGTAGACTATAGATTAACAGCAGTGTGGGATATTTTTTTAAAATACTACTTAGTTTGCAAACTGTGCTCTCAAAAGCTCAGAAATTCCAAATTCAGAACTGCCCTTGCTATCTCAGTTTGCCATTTCATGCATGAATCCTACTCTCCTTATGAGACAAACATCTTACAGAGAAAGTTTGTGTGTAGTGCACTAACCAGACAGTATCACAACATATTTGTATACGGAAAGGCAGGTAATTGTAAATCTATTATTTCCCAGCTTTTGATTTAACCTCCTAGACAGTGGGAAATATTTTTAGAAATTGTGTTTTAGCTACTAGGTATTTTAGAAGAGTAAAAAAAAAAACATTCCTTGGCACTCTTGGGTACGGCATGCTGCAGCTGCTGCCCCAGCAGTGGTGTGAGTCCAGCTCCTTCCATAGTTTGGACCATCTTTTTCTTTTGAGATGGTACCAGCAATCTTTCTGTGGAATGTATGTGGCAGGGGAGATGATTATTTTAGGCACATCGCTCATCTCTAAAAATGGTGCCTTCTACTCATCCTTTGCTAACAACTTCAAATGCTTAATGAAAATAATTTTGGACCTTCTCAAGCAAAGGTCAGAGGAAGCTTTTAAGGCTGAAAGAATTAGCCTAAATATAGGGCTTTCTATAAGATCCCAAAATAAGTGAAAAAGAGAAGAGAGTCTCAGTAGTCTTATACAACAGAATGCAACTTTGAATGCGTTGGTTTGAGCTGTGGTGCTGGGCATCAAGTTTGCTAAATATTTATTAACAATAGAAAGTGAAGAATGTTTGGTTTTGGTGGAAAAGATATTATATGCAAGAATATAAACAGTTCTTGCAGCCTATTAGATTCAGTTGTCAGAGCCTGACATAATCTAATGGGCATGTCGTAATACTTTATACTGTTATATTTACAGACCAAGATACTTACGGAAAGTTGTTTGATTTTTTTGAAAATACTGTCTAGAGGTGCCTGCTTTATTCCCAGTATTGAACAGGAATTGTTAGTGCCTACTTAATATGTGAGCTCCCTGATAGAGCTGGTTGTCTTGCCTACTTCCTTCAGCTATTTTTATTGTATTTAAACAGCAAAGGGTAGTATTACTACCTTGTTCTCTTCAAGAACTTACCTGTTTACAGGCATTTGCTGTCTAGGTTGGATCCTATTTAATTTTTGCCAGTCAACCATAGAATGCTGTACTTAATTGCAAATGAGACTCGGACATTAAATCAAGTTGTAAGTATTTCATACTTTCTAGCTGTTAGGAAATACAATACATAATAGGTGTCGTGTCTTAGCTCCTAGGCTGAGGGCAAGTGTATTGAATTAATTCCAAGAATGAAGATGACTGCTAACAATGCACAGTCTTATGGTTTCAAATCTCTACATACTTGCTTTCGGTCTGCATGCCCCTTCCAATCCATTTCATGCCAGAGTCAGCTGGTTTGTCTGTGCTGTAGGAGATATCACTAGGTGTACAAAGCTTTCATATATTATATATGCTTTTCTAAACAGGCTAGATATATTTGAATCAATGTATCTGTCTGTATAAAAGAACCTGTTAGGATACGTTTAAGTTGTCCTTTAAGAAGCACCTGGAGGGTGACATTTGCATTTGGGCCTCTTATGTTAATGTGGCTGGAAAATGGAGAATGTGGAAGACAGCAGGGTGTGATTGACCACAGAACCAAACACATGCAGTGTGGGACTGCAGGGCCCCATCAGGAGGGGGATGAAAAGGGCTGTGAAGGGGGTGTGTTTCTGGTGTGCTACAGTAGCCTCAGGATCCAGTCTGAAGGGCGGTAGGCTGCAGAGTTTAACTCGCTGGGAAGAGGTCAGATCAGGCCTGTCTTTGAGAACTAGTGCTCCCAAGAGAGCTGAGGGGAGAGATGGAAAGCACAGTTGACCCAAAAAAATCACAGTCCCAGCGCTGGGAGAGCTTTGGCCTGCAGAGAAGCTAATCCCTGGAGATGCTGGCATTGCATGAAACCGCTTTGAACCAAACTCAGCACAGAGAATCTGCACAGCTCTAATTGAAACAGCCTTTTGTTGTAATGAAAAGAAAGCTGCAGAGGGATGGTAAATGATGAATCCTTTCCTTTTATTGGGAGCCCACCATTGGCTTGCTAGTGTTACACAAAGAACATTCTGCACTCAAAGTCCATTTGAAATTTAGTCAGACATTGCAGTAAATGATGTAACTTACTGCTGGGAGCTTCTCCAGACCTCTACTGTTTTATTTGTTTATTAGTAAGGCATGTTTCACAGTGCGACTTCTTTTCATCTTTTTTCTTTTTTTTTTTGTTATTTTAATTTACAGTTTCTACAATTGCTTTTCTCAAATATTTTCTACTTAGGCTTTTGCTTAAAGCAATTGATCAAATGATTGGTTTAATTAATATCCTTAAATAATGGATTTGATCTTTTTGACATGTAATAATTTTCTATGTTCATTAAAACTACAGCTCTTCAGCTTTAATAATTGCTTCCAGGCTCTTCAGAAATAAATGCTAGACTCTTCCATTTGACGCACTACAATATACTTTATCATGAGCTATAATCCTTACTATTATTTCTAGTCTTCTGCTTTTATCATTCTAAATACTTTTTGATCTCAAGTTTTATGACACAGTAAATTAGCTCAAGAGTACACAGCAGAATTTTGACCTTATGAAGCATTCAGTCAGATCTGTTTATAAAGATATTTAAGATCATTTATGGCTTTTGAAAACAGTTAGGGAACTACATATTTCTTTTCTCCTTCGAGTTACACGTAAACATTTGTATGCATGTTCTTGTTTCTCTGTGTGTGAGAAATATGCTTACCAGTTTTATAGGAGAAAAGGTTAGACGCGTTAGAAATACTTCAGAAGATCTGTTCTTAATTTCTCTTTTGTTGCTGCAGTCCTCTACAATAGAGGTTTTTTGCTGACCCAAAATCACAGGTTGAGTTAACTGGAATTTAGGGACAGATTTAACTGGTGGTTCTCTCTACCAGCTACTTCAGCATGTCTAGCTTAACCAGAAGGACTGTGGACTTCAAAAGGGACACTCTATGGCCTACTTGTCTTTTCAGGAGTTCTTTTGCTCTAAGAACAAAAAAAAAATCTGTTTTCAAATTCTAGATTTTCTTGAATGCTGTGTGACTAGAAAAAGTATTGAGGCCTTAAGTCACCCCGGTCATGTTTAGTTTTGTGTACAAGCTGGTCCTAGCAGCCAAACTTACATAAATAAACTGCTGCAAGAACCCCATCTGTCTTACCCAGTCTCCCAGCGTAAGAGATTTTCCAGAGCTTTGCTGATCCTTTTCAGCCTCCCTGTATCTCCTGAAGACACCAAAGGAGATAGTGGAGCTGCAGCAAGTCAATGTGGAGATAAGAAGCTGAGAGTTGTATTGTGAAGATACAGTATTTTGCAATGTATCTGAGATCCGCAAGGTGTTGGCATCCCTGTAGATCCTCTTGAGCACAACAGAATGTAGTCTATCTTTTTCTCCAAGCTTCCTAAGTTCCATGACTCCCATGACAGTTACAGAAATATTTGCAGCGGAGAGGATTTTCAGGAATACCTTTATCTTCATCTTTAATTTCCATTTGAGTTTAGGTTTTAGTGTCTAAGAAGGTGTTACCAGAAAAGGTGTACTTGCTTGGGGTTTTTTAATCATCTGGTGAAAATTTTACAAAATCCACCTGGAACTGAATTAGAGGTCTCAAATGTAGAAATTTCAGTTGACCCACTAAAAGATCCATATTCATAAGTATACAACCATGCAAAAGATTAGTTGTGTCTGAAAATGTTGGCTTCCACATGCAAGGAAGCCATGTCTTCATTGTAAGGCCGTGTAGTTTTCACAGTATTTGAGCCACTACTAGAATAGATTGGATCCGATCCCAGGGTGGGATCCTTACAGCTGGCTAAGAGATATGGCTTGTGACCACTGGGAAGACTTGGGTTGGAAAAGTGAATATGAAGCATTTTTACTACATATGTCTCCTGGTAGTGTGAGAATGCAGCGCTTACATGTTTGTATACAAATGTCTGTGCCTGAGTTCATATGCTGTTCCTTTTGTCTGAAAAGGATTTGTTTGTATTAATACTATTTTGTTGTAAGTTTTTGTTGCAAAAAGCGACTTTTCATGCTGGGCTGTAACAGCAAGAGTAGACCATGCGAGACAGGAGAGGCATCCCGGTTCTGCTAAGCGTGGTAACATCTTGACTAGTGTGTTGGGTTTGGGCTTTTGCTCCTCAAGTAGAAGTGGGCCCGTTGGAAGTGTTCCAGATAAGGGCAACAAAAATGATCACTAGTTCAGAAATCATGAGCTACAAAAAAAAGGTCAAAGGAGTTGAAACTGCTTACACTAGAGAATACTGGGATTACAAATGTAGTCATTGTCTATTAAATGGCTACTGCAGTGACAGAGGGTGACTTTTCCCCACTTTTGTGAGGGGTAGAAGAACAATAAATCCTATAAGATGAAACTGCAGCAAGGAAGTCTTGTATTAGGCTTTCGGAAACCTAACAGGATGGTGAATCACTGGAACAGAGCGCCCTGCAGACTGTCTGTCATGGGTGACCTTTGAGAACAGATCAATCAACTGTAGGTCAGGAACGACATGGGTATAACCAATGATACCTCATGGCAAAGAAATAGTCCAGATGACTTTTCAGAGGCTCTTTTCAGTCCTACGATTTATCTGAGGACCTAATTTTATTAAATGGCAGGTAGTTTTCCAGCATGACTTGGATTGAACACTGGCCCTTATTGTTTGCACATTTGGTGTGGTTTTTTTGCATAGAGTTTTCCAGGAAAATGCAGCTGCTTATTGACCAGCAGCTGGCACTGCCTCCTTCCTGGCTTGTGAGCGTGATGCTGCTGACCAAAGGGAACGGGAGGTTCTCTAATTCCCTGCTTGTGTGCAGCCATAACACTCCAGGCTTCAAAGGAAAAGGAAGCCTGAACACTCTGTGTTCAGATTATTAAATATTGCTGTCTAATAAAAATTGACTGGAAACACAATTCGGAGAGTCCAAACTCTTCTGTTGAAAGTAGTAGTTATCAAACCATCAGTTTGATGCTTGCCCAGTTAACATATGCCTACTACAGCTTATCTAAATTTAAGTCTTTCCAGAGAACACTGCTTCTCTCTCAACCTTTTTTGTATTACTCCATTTTTCTTCCCAAATAAGGAAGATTTAACCACAGTGTGTGCCTGCCAAACTTTAGCTTTTTGGAGCTGCAAGTACGAAGCAGGATGCTATCTGTTTTTATGAGGTCTTTCTGTTCTTTCTATAATCCTCAGCCAGCCAGTAACACCCTCATTTATCCTCCTGTTCTAATGCTGCTGTGTAAACAAAAGGCAGATACAGTCTTGGTTCCAACTCAGCTAAAAATCAAAGCTTCCCAATGTCTAAATGTAACTTATAGATGGTCCTATTTTCCAGAAATGTGTATCTTTAAAGAAATTGTATTACTGTCATCTACTGTTTGAGGAACATCTGAAGAAATTTTACTTTCTCAAATATGGTTTAATTTGTTTTACAGAGGAATCCAGAGGCATCACTTACAATTAGGGTTTCATTATGCCAGACGTTGGCATAATGCTGAAGAATTTTTTTACTTTAAAAGCTGATGAAGTGTTGTCTAAGAAACATGGAGAATGATAGTGAAAATAATATAATTATGTACATAAACACTTATCTGAAACAGAGGGAAGTCATATTTGTAAAAGCTGTAAGATTTAAAAAAAACACAAACCAATGTAAAAACATCTTGGTATCACTAAACCTCCGATTTGTGGCATACTTTAGTGTAAGAAGCACCTCAGCATTAAGTGAATGAGCACACAGGCAGTTGTAAATATCTCATTGTCAAGCAAAAATCTATTGTGCTATTCTAAAGGCTGATGCTTTCCCTAATTTACCAGCTTGCTTAAATGTAGTGCTTTTAAAAATATGTTTAATGACTCTATGGTGCAAATTATAAAGCCTTCAGATTCCTCAAGATGAACTTTCATAAATTAAAAATTCTTGCTTCTTCCTCAGACCCTGAAATGTTGTAGATACTAGGATGAAAATCTGACCATGTCAGAAGTAAAATTTCCAGTAACTTCATGGGGGATTTTACTCCATCAGTATTCAAAATTACAAAGGTTACACTGCGATTTCTGATTTTATGTAAAAAAATAAGCCTTCCTTTTTGCAATGAATTGATCTGTGGAGTACCAAGAGAATTTCTAACAAAGCCTGCAGTGAGGCAGGTTATTATCTGTCTATTGTAAACAAGATTTGATTACAAATTGTATTAATAACGTGAGAAAATGATTCTTATGTCTCGTTTACATATTGAGAGTCCACTGTTGTGGTTTCCCCTGTTCCCTGAGTGAATTTAAAGAAACGTATCCTTTTGTAGACATTTAATATGGTAGAAGGGTAGAATTGGTTTTGTTTTGCTTTAATCTACAAGTGATATTCATACTGATCTAACATCTTTGATATTGCAAAGAACATTGTTACCATAAATTTGTAAATGAACAGTAGGTTTGGTCTCGTAAAACTAAACAGCAAGGTTGTATGAAAAATGTAAATCAATACAGTACTTGAAGTAGCATCCTGGGAAAAGGTCATAAAAATAACTGAAAGTAAGGATTATATATGCGGTTCATTTTTGTATTGAGAAAACAAACTTTAAGATAAAGAGTATCTTTAATCTTTCAAATCAAGCCAGAAAGAACACCACATGAATAGTGAAAATAAGCATATAATATTTTAAAATTACCCCAATTCGATGGAAATAATCAACATGTGAGAAACCTGGAAACATTTTATGGCATATATGCTTTCTTCTCTTCAGTAAGACTTTTGAATGAGTAACAGTTCAGACTTCAACACATTTATTTGCTAGCCTGTCTTCTTAAAAGCAAAGAAACTAATCTTTGGCTGGAGTAAAGCACCATTAATTTGTAACAACATTAATGTTATGTCAGTTAATGCCAGCAAAAGATATAAAAATTCATGGATGTTAAAATGTCTAACAAACATAAAAGTAGTACTAAACCACTATGAAATAAGAACGGTAGACTAAGGTCCACAAAAAGAGCAAAAACTAGTTTGGAGATAGTTTGCTACCAAGCTGCTTGCATTTAGAAATCGGCATATAATACAGTGACCCTACCTTAATACATGAACTGAAACAAAAAATTCCAAAGAAACACTAGAAAAGGAAAAGAACCTGGATAGATAAAGCCACTGGCTAAATTATTAGTAAAAACTTGGCTTTTAAGAACTGGACTAATTGCATACATTCCTCAAGCAAAATGGAACCTGACTGTGAAAATGTGAAGATTGACAAAATTCAGGACAAAATGAATCCAAAATATCAATAAACCTATTAAAAGCCATGTGAGAAACCAATCGATAGGGCAGGCAGTAGGGCACAGCTGCTGAACAGTCCACTTTAATACCATCAGTAGCCCATGGGGAAAAGTGAGCCAGATGGTTTGGGAGCAGGAAAGAAAAAGACGAACTGTAAGAGGGCAGAAAAAAAGAAACAAAGCAAGCTGTAAATTCATTGTTTCCAGGGGAAAGTATACTATTTGCAGGAATTTATTTCTGATTTAGGAGAAGTATCTGGTGCTGATTTAAGAGAGATATTTGTCCTCTGCCCCAAAATTGAGAAGGGAATGACGACATTTTAAGGTAGGTTGTTCAGAAGCCAAATGGCTGAGTTCTGTTCCTCTTCAGTTTCAGTGCAAAAGTCCAAAAACTGCAGTCAAAGAAGAAATGGATCACTACTTAGCTCTGCAGAGCTTCTTACTCCCTTTTAAAAAATTTAGTTGTCATACAGCGACATTGGTTTCTTTGCTAAAGCCCTTTTAGCAAATTCCAAGGGGTCAGAATACAGAGCTGTGAACTTATTTTAAAACCTTTGCAGAAATATTTGTGGAAGCAAACATACTGATAGAGCTTGGGGGGCACTTGTCAAATAGCATTAAAGTTGGTAAGAAATGGCCTTTATAATCGTGGTGCATTTCAGATGTGCCTTTATCCAGATAGTTTCTACTGCCGCCAAAGGCTTTGCTCCAGAAGCGTCCTTCTTGTACCTTCATAGAAGCACAACCCAAACCTTGGACAATGCTTGCGATGATTCTGTTTGTAATGATGCAGCTCATTACTGCCTCTTCTCCCTGCAAGTGAGCTTTAAAAACCACAGATGAGCTTTATTGAAGCTCACGCATGTGTTCTATGTGTATTGCAGCTCAAAAGTATCATTGTAGCTTATTGCATCCCTACAAATGTCACAGAACAGTCATGTGAAGTGAAAGGGAAAAGCTGTAAATCGCTATTTCATGTGGACTATCCTCTAACATATAATTTTACTCAAGTAGTAGTGGTTTGAGGAGGTCCTTTGCTTGATGACTGCTGTAGGCGTTGGCTTTCTGGGATATCCCTTTCTCTGTGAGCTCTAGTAATGCTGGAGCTGTGGTGTTACTGTTCCAAGACGCAAAGGTCTCTCTGTGCAAACTGTAGATTTAGGAGTAGTTGCCATACATCCTTGCAGCTTTGTTTAGTACTGTGTTGAAGGTTTCCAATATCTGTTTTCAGCCTTACTAATTAACTGCTCTGACGTAGTAAAATGTGATATGCTTGAATTCCCATACCTGGGCCACTGAGTGGAAGCCAAAGTCAGCTTTCAGAAAAAGCAGTGTGCAAAACCAAGTCTGCTTCATTGCTGTGTTCATTCTAGTCACAGCAGCGAGGTCAAGTTCCTCAAAATCTGATTAGTCAGAGGTTGCAGTGAGAAGATCTTTGCTCTTTCATCTGCTAGAAATGCTGTTTATTTTGATTCTGTGCCTCTCCTGTTTACTCCCACACCCTTCAATTGTAACTGCTCATTGTGTTTTAGATAACCCTTGGCCATATTGGCTAGTATGTGATGCCTGGGCCTGGGACATTGGATTTTCACCTGACATAGCTCTGCTGTCATCTTGGGCAAAATCCTGCGGTTGCTGATTTGAGCAGTGTAACTTTGCTATCATAAATTATCTTTTACTGGTGACCTTTTGTACCCTTCTTGCTGAAGAAATGCTTGGGACAGATCTACTTGCATCACCTCTGCAATGTGCCAGTTACTGTAAGCATGTTCTGCTCTTGTCTTGGCGTTATTCTAACCTGGAACTTGCCTGAGCTTCATGAATTATGTGTTCAACGTTGCATGAAAGCTTAACAGCAGCATTATCATGAAAGTGCTGTCTTCCAGGTCAGTGGCTGATTCCTGGACATAGGCTTTTTCTTTCTTTTTTTTTTCTTCTTGCCTTTAAACTCCAGTATAATGATTCTTGTTACTTGACTATGGTGTGTAACCCCATATATCTGGGTTAATTTTCAGCCTGAGTTCAGTGTTTGTTTGTTTGTTTTTTTCTCCAGCACTTTGATATCTGTATCGTACTTTGATTGCTCCTCAGCAATTGTATTTCAGTGGAGGGAGGGTTATGTTTTCCCCATACTGCTTATGAATTGTCTGCTGCATCTCTAGTTGGCACCTGGATGTGAGCCTTTCTGATAGCTTTGCATGTGTCTTTCTTGTTAATGGAGGATAAAGAGTATTTGCTGCTATCTTCGTCCTATTTCTGCATTTTTTTCTACCAGTCATGAATCATTTTTAAGGCTTTGATTTGCTCTGAGCAGCACTAGATACCACTGTTTAATTTATTCTGGATTTTGTTTTTAATATTAAAATTTTTAATTCATATACCAGTGGCAATCAGCATAATCTGGCACTGTGTTCTGTGTTTTTAACCACAGAAAGAACGATCATATGGGACAACTAGGTTTTTATTGTCCCTTTGTTTATTGTTGCTTGTTTATTGTGCCCCTGAGGAAAAATCCTCAAATTCTTTGGCTTCTTTCTTATTTCCCAATATTTAGAATCTACTTACTGCAAACATAGTTTTTTTCAAATTTTTTTTTTTTTAATCTGTGTGCATTGTTACGTTAAATCCTGAATTGTGACGGAGGTAAATGTCTCCAAAGATTTGGAAACAGAATCTGGAGGAAGAAGTTTTCAGGTCACTTCATACTTTTTCAATTTTTACCAAAATTTATTTTACTTCAATAAATGTGATATAGAGTTTATTTCAAAATGAAAAAATCTAAGCTCTATGAATATCAGAACAAGACACTGAAAATTAATCTAGGTCATCAAAAATAGGATTTCATTTATATTTATTAACTTTTAAGTCAAATAGAACTTACTGACCAAATATAATTTTTAATTTTCAGGTAGCTCTTGATTCTAACCAACAGAAGACTGCAGCTTTTTTTTTTAGCTTGTATCTTTAGTTCCTATTGTTGAAATTTTTTTGTTTGTTTGTTATTCAAGATATTGACCTTGGTAATAAGATGTCAACAGCTGACAAGTCTAGAGGTATGAATGTTTCTGTGTGTAAATGGCCCTGGACTTTCAGATCATGTCCCAGTTATGCTTTTGTGTCTGTGCTTGCAGCTTTAAAGAAAATGCATTTCACTGGATATCTTAGGGTGATTTTGTTTCAAAAGCCTTTGTATTTCTGTGACTATTAGTGCAGAAGTTACTTTTCTAGGACAGCTTTTCTGTAGAGAAAACTAGTGTCTCTCTCTTGTCTTTTAAGTTTGGCTTCCAGGGTTCTCTGTTCCGACAAAGTCCGTTTCCCACAACTTGGGAACCTTAGGTCCCATGGGACTTTATAGGAACATCAGTAAAAGCATGAACTCAATTTCTCATCACCAAAGTACTACAGTAAGATCTATGTGCCTCACCTCTCTCAAAACAGTTCATTATTTAATTCAGAGCAACTTTTAACCTCCCTCCTGCCGCGACATTTTCCTGAGATGACCTAGATTTATGCGTGGCTCTAATGTTAACAGTATGTGCAAAACCAACTAAAGGTTAAAGCATTTTTGTGCTGACAGGACACCCAATGTGTCAAACGGCAGCTTTGGCTGTTCTGATGTACAGCCTGCTAGTGAAAGCTACTAAACATAGTTGGGCTTATCGCAGTCCGAGCAAAGGGGAGTGTGGCATTCCTGTGACAGGAAGCCAGCGCCGGCCACTTCAGATGTGCCATTCATCACTCTCTTTTACAGGGACTGAACTGGCATTCCTGTGTTTATCGGCTGAAATCAACTTTGAAAAAGCGTCTGCCGTGCAAAATCCTTGCAATAGTTTGGGTTAATAGCTGCTAAATTTGTCATGTGCTAATCGGTTGGATTATGATGCTCTGCAGGGAAAGAGGCAAAAGAGGGCTAGAATAATGCAGGCAGCTGATGGAATCAGTTTGCGTGAAGCTGGACAGCTCTAGCGCTGCATGTCACCGTAACATGTTTTTGCGTGGTGAAGTCAAAATTAACCTTGAAACATACAGTCCTGCTGAATGTTAAAAACAACAACAAACCTGGGGAGAGCCAGAAGCCTTGGAAGATGATAATTTTCTCCATTTCCTATTTAAACCAAAAAGGGATTAGAAGGCGATTAAGATCATAACAGAATCAGTGCCCTGTGGGTAATACAGACTTTGAATGCCAAACCAAAAGCGTAACTAATGTATCCATGTATTTATTTTTTTTTATTTATTTTTAGCATTAGGAGTCTTGGACACACATAGAGTCAGTTCTGCATCTTTGTATCAATTCATTCAGTGCTGAATTTGTACTTTCTAAAGCCACAGACAGTATCAATGGTAATGGCCATTGTCGCCTGGGGCATGTACTGAGGCCAGTAATCACAGCCTGAGTGGTTCAAATGTGAATACCACTTACACCGTGTGCTGTGTAACTTCATGTAGGGCAGTAGTATTACATAGTTTCATAGGGCTGTTGAGTAAATGCAGGCTTGTGACAGTGGTTTCACAAATAGACTTGAGCAAAACCTGTGCAAGTCAGACCTGATCTCCTTCAATTTTGATCTTGGATCTTAATGATAAGGGGAAACCTTCCCATGAGATTTTTTTTTTTCAGGGTGCTTCCTGCTTTACTTGTGTTCATAAATAGCACAAGGACAACCTAGCTGAAAAACAGAAACATGCAAGTTTGAACACTTGTTCACCGAAAGCAACACATCTCACAGCAAATACTATTTGCAAGAAATTAATTGACCAGCTGTAGTATTGTGGTACTTCTGATACATCTCTACTGGAACCCAGACACTTAAGTTTAATAAGCTTTTAATTTTTTTATTTTATTTTTTTTTAATCTGATAGGCTGAAATTTTTATGGGTTTTTTATAGATGTAGTTTATACTTTAGGAAATGTGGAAAAGCTGTTTTTATTATAGCCACCTCATTCTGCTGAGACAATGCATGCTTCACAGAAAGAGGCCGTAGATTCACATAGAAGAAAAAAGAAAAACAAAGGATTAATCAATATCTAAATTGGACTTGACTCCGTTCAGCTTCTCAGCAGAGAGGAACTGCTGTGAGGAGGTGAATATCCTCTCCTGGGGAATGGACTTGGTTGCCTCTCATGCAAGGGCTGGCTCCTCTCTAGCCACAGCAGAGGCCCTGGTGCCAGCTACGGAGGTCACTGCTCATTTGCCCTCTGGTTTGAAATGGAAAAAAGGAAATGTAGCCAGAGAAGAAGAAAAAAAAAAAAAAATCTAATGGTGAGGAGGCAGTATAAGGTCAAAGGCAAAAATATGGGTAGTTATGGGCATACTGGAGAGGAAATGCCTAGAAAAGAAATTTGACAAATAGGATAGGGAAGTGGACTAAACGTCCTGTGGCAAGACTGATGGTCCTGGCAACCAGGGTGTTGACAAGCCATCCTCATACAGGAAAAGAGCAGAAAGGGCAGAGAGCAGGGAAAGGGAGGGAACACCAAGGCAATGGAAATCTTGCTCTTTGATGATTATCCATCTATTGTATCACAATGTGAACAGCCTTGCCAGAGAGGGAATACAGTATTGTTTCTGGGTGTCTCAATACACTATGGTGTCCTTAGGCTGTTTCAGCTCCAGCAAGAGAAGCTGAGTTGAAATCAGGTTGCCAAAAGTTGGTTATTTCTGGGGAAAAAAAAAAAGAGGCGCTTAAATATATATTTAGTATTTAATGAATCTCAAGGAATTATTTTTGAGGCAGTAAGATCGTGGAATGCTGTGGGCTCTTGGAAAATCATTAATATAGCTTCTGATGCCTAGCTTTGAGACTGGAGGGAAAACAGGTTGCTCTGGGGGAGCAAAGAAGTGGAGTAGAAAGAAATCTGAAAGGAGAGATAATAGCGAGTGGAGCCAGATGGGCAGATGAATATTTGAGTACTTGCAGGGCTGGGCAAAATATTACTATGAAGTTCTGTCAAATCAGATCAGTCTTTGCCACTTTTGATCTGAGTATGAAGAATAAAAGCCTAGCTTCCTGTTACTGTCTGCCCATGTCCAGCCCCTGAAGTCCTCTGGGTGGGCAAGTTCTGTAATCATCAGCTCTACAAATAAATTAGGCTTATTAGTATGGGCTGAATATCTACTTTGGCCTGAGCTGGACTGCATGTTAGCAGTGCCTGTTCCTTCTGTAGACTCCACAAGGAATCAAGGTGACCAGCTCAGATGTGAACTTCTTACGCTGCAGATATCTCAAGATGTGCTCATATGTCTCAAGTCCCATCCATAGCATGTTTGAATGTACTCAAATGTTCTGGCATGCAGCCAAACCACTACATGTGATTAGCAATATCCATAGGTACCTGATAAAAATGCATGTGTATAACCAGCAGTGCCTAGAAAAAAAAAAAGGTGGATGTGGGGGGTAACTTACACACTTAGTCAGCCTTTGCTGACCATTGGTAAACTGTCTTCCTGTGGCAAAAAAAAAAAAAAGAACAACTTCTAGCTAACATTCAGGGACTATTTTTCACTGAAATTGAACCTCTAGAGAGACTTCAGTTTTGAGAGGAGTGCTTTTGAGGGGTTTATTCTGGGTTTTTTGTTTTGTGTCCCCCCCGCTTTCCTGAGTGAGGAGAGACCCGTAGGCAGAGGTGGTAATTTTTTTGATTGTTTTTTAAAACTATGTGACAGGACTGAGCAATCGGGGGGGAAAGAAGGGTTTGGGTATGCCATTCTGAAATGAAAGCAATGAAATTGAGGAGGAATAGCTATTGTTACACGGATTTCCTTAATAGAAATACTGTCAGGTAATTACTTGTTTTTTCCCTATCTTTTTAGAATCATGTCAGTTCTACCAGTCTGCCTGTACTGCAAACCAGGTCAGGGAACAGAACTCACTTTAAAGTATGATTTATGGGAGGGAGCAGCAGGGAGAGGAATGTTACATACTGTTATCAAGCCAGGTCAATTTTCCAAACTGGCTTAAAAAATGGCCACCCAAGTAGCTGTGCAATGATGATTGGTGGTCTGGGGAGACAGGTGGAAGGAGAAAGTGGGATGGACAAGACAAGAGCCTCTTCAGCTGATTCTACTGGCCAGACAATGTCTCATGAAACTCAACCTCAAAAGAAATTAGTTTCTTCAGAGGCAAGATTGGCTTAAAAAGTACTTGGCCCCATCTGGTTCCCAGGTGTCCTTCCTGCCCCCAAACCGTCCCTGGCACTGTACCAACAATAGCTGTGATGTGTTGTTTACTTAGTGCATTTTATCGCTAACCAGCTGTTGTGTTGTGAAAAAAATGACCTCCGTAAACTCAGACTGCTATCAGTAATGGAGAAGTATCAGCCATGTGAATGGGTGGGAATGCATCTTGTACAGCGAGCAGCCTGGTGATCATAAAGACTTGATGCTCTCTGTCTGTGGGGTGAAGGAGAGGAAAGTGGTCTCTCTAACTAGAAAGCAAGTGCTTCATGTAGCTTACAGAATGGTAGGGGTTGGAAGGGACCACTGTCGGTCATCTAGTCCAACTCTCCTGCCGAAGCAGGGTCACCCAGAGCAGGCTGCACAGGACCTTGTCCAGTCGGGTCTTGAATATCTTCAGAGAAGGAGAATCCACAACCTCCCTGGGCAGCCTGTTCCAGTGCTCCGTCACCCTCAGAGGGAAGAAGTTCTTCCTCATGTTCAGATGGAACTTCCTGTGCTTCCGTTTGTTCCCATTGTCCCTTGTCCTGTTGGGCACCACTGAAAAGAGCTTGGCCCCATCCTCCTGACACCTACCCTGCAGATATTTATAAGCATTTATTAGGTCCCCTCGCAGCCTTCTCTTCTTCATCATCTGAGATGAAAGCAATGAAGAAAAGAGAATCTGTTCTGAAGGCATAAAAATCTTAAAGGTCTGAATATGGCTAGGACAGGAGAGCTGTGCAGATACAAAGGCCTTTTTCATGGTAAGAAGCTCATAATAAGCTTTTCAGTTTTAGGGTAAAATTCTCTATAGCGTTGACTTTGGCACCAGTTTTCTGGATTTTGGCACTCCTAATATTAATTTAAAATATCAAATTGAATTGAAAAAAAAGTTTGCTCTTGCTTGTGGAGATTTTCCTCCTCATCCTAGCATAGAAAGTGCTGTCTTGCGTTTATCCTCTTTATTCTGACAAAGAATCCTTTCCATGGAAGAATCTTTCCAAACAAAGAAAACACAACCAAACAAAAAAACCACATTGCTGTGAATTCACTGAAGCTTCCTTTGAACTCAAGACAGGAGAATGCAAATCCTGAAGTCTTAATGAAACATTCGAAGTATTTGCCTAGCTCAAACATGTGAGCTAAATCCTTTTGCTTCACAAGGATACTCCCTTGCTTAAAGTTAGGCACTGGACTTGAAGTATTCTTGCTGAGTTGTGTCTCTGTTAAACCATGTTCCAGCTGCTGTCGCTTATTTATGACTACATATAACTCAGCAACATTCTTTTTCCTTTAGCAGAATACCTCTGAGAGCCAAATGAACTGTTTTTAAATCCTGTCCATTTAAGAAGGCTTTAAAGTAGAATGTAATGGTTTTTTTATTCTATTTTTTTCAGAGATAAGGTAGCATGATCTTTTATCCTGACCTGGCTAGACATGAACATCAAAGCTCTGTCAAAGTAAGGAATGTGATACTCTGTTTATACTAAGAGAATGCTTGCAATAAACCAAATTATTCAGTGCAGTTACTCCATCATATTGATACGATCTATCTCTGTTAACAAACCCACTGCACTGCATAACATCCTATTGGTTCTCCTATACTACAGCATATGCTGTTATTGATGTTATTATTGTTATACAATAACCAGTCAAAATCACCATATTTTTTCATTAACTGGAAAGAAGCAGGTTAAATTAGTTCTATCATCAGCTTTGCATTGATGTTTCTATTTCGGAACACATCTAGTTGGTTTTTTTTATGCTTTCAGAAGAAACGCTCTTATGTGTTCTAGAAGGTAGGGCCAAGGGAGATTCCCACTGCTGTCTTCAACTACCTAGTGTGAAGTTATAGAGAAGTTAGAGTTGATATAGAGTTGGTAGAGTTAGGCTGATATTCACAGTGAGAGACCAAGAGGAATTTACATGTTGCAAGAAAAGATCTAATTGTGCTCTATTTCATTACAAATATAGCAATCCTTACTGTCAATGAGTCCCACCACCACTCTGCTTCCAGAATGGTTTGTCGTCATGCCCTGTAACTATACAGAGTTTGCAGTCTAGAAGCTATGAATCCATGCTTGAACGTCCCAGTTTAACTGTTGTATATTGGGGGGGGGG
>Ga0065711_1027756_pt1 | contig 46173 bp, 19 predicted proteins | sample Hoacrofraction12_FD_59098 | JGI IMG/M metagenome (GOLD analysis project Ga0065711, IMG submission 59098) | Hoatzin crop microbial communities from Cojedes, Venezuela - Epithelial fraction 12 v2 (version 2) | ecosystem: Host-associated > Birds > Digestive system > Esophagus > Crop | place... | reverse complement strand
TTTTTTTTTTTTTTTTGGGGGGGGGGGCTGGGGGTGACGGGTGGGAGTGGAGGAAGAGGGGAGGAATAGATCATATTGGAGTAAAGTCTGTAGGGTCATGTGGATGCTGGAGCTTAACTAAAATGCCAGAGATTTCAACAAGGTACTCTCAGCAGTATTCTTCATAAGGCTTGCATTCAAGACTTTAACTCTTTACAGACACTCCAGCCCGCATTTAGTGATTAACTCCTCAGTAGTAACCACTGCAGCATTTTTTATTTACTCTTTCTGATTTCTAAGCAGAAGGCAATGCTGAGTTCTAGCTTTACTTGTTTTGAATTTCTGCGCAGGACAAACTCCAGCCTCAGCCTCCTATGTATTTAAGACGGATGATAGTACTTTAAGGTGACAGCTGAGGGCATTGTGCTGTAATATGCAATTTATGCCTCTAATGTGTTCTTAAGTCATTAGAAGCTAATGCAGAAATCGTGAAATACGTACCAGTACTTCCACCATTTGAAAATATTTTATCAAATATCGCAGACAGCACCAAAAGTTACATGGGATTGGCATAATTTGGACACCTGACTGAAAGAGGCAGAGCTTTTATAAACCAACTATCCACACATGCCTGAATCTTCATACTACTCAAACTTCTTTTGACTACAGTAGGGCTAAGGATTGCGCACAATAAAAAGAATCCAAAAAGAGCATATTATTTTCTTAGACTGTGATTTTAGGAATATTTTTAATAGAAATAAAACAGTACTACATTATAAACTAGCTGCTCAGCAACTTGCCCATTCATGGGATTTGCTCCCACACATCGAAGACACCCAAGACAAATCCCCGTTGACTTACATCGGGGTTTGCCTGGGCAGACAGGCAACACTGATCCTTTAATGTGCACATGTACTTGCCAACGCAAGGAACCATGTATTTATTTCCTCAGACAGCAGGAGCCAAATGAATCTAATGAATGTCATTTTATCTGATGATTCTGCTGTTTATAATAATAAACCTACTCCATTTCTTAGTCTCTGCAATTTCTGTAGGAGCTGATCCAATATTAGGTCTCCAAAAAAGAAAGCATTAAAGTGTTATAAACCACGGCTATTTCCTCTCTCTCTGCTAGTCACGGTCTAATGAGTTCTGAAAATTACATTCAAGATGCTGGTTTGCCGAATCACTACCTGATTCTTGAAGGACACAGCCATGCCTAACTGTATGCGCAGACATTTTATTAAGTTGCGGGCTCTACTTCTAAACCTCCAGTGTCAAAAAATAGTTTAGAAAAATACACCCTGTAACAAATAATCCACATCTGTTTCCAGAGGCAATAGCAGCCATTTTGATGCATCTGAGTTTGACCAAAACCAAAGTTTTATCTGAGTTTCTGGACCACTGAATCTGAAAAAACAGTTCTCTCCTGACATTACCCAATTTTTTCAACCCATGTATGTAACATTGGACAATTAACCTAGAAATCCAAAAATTTTAGGACCTATCACAGTGTCAGAAGATTGCTGACACAGATTCAGAAATATCAGTGGAGGCATCGGAAACACAAGTGAAAGGTAAGCTTCTGCAGCACAGTCTGCATCTGCAAACTGATGCAGCTTACTCTTTCCTTCAAAGATCCAACGCAGTAATTTTTCTATGCAAAGAGATAAACTCAGAAACTAGAAAAATCTGATAGAAAACTAGAGCTAGCTTCCCATGTAAAGGAGTGAGACCGTTGATTAAGTAGCCATGAGACTCCCTGCCAGCTGATGCTGGCAGATCTTTCAGGAGGACCAGCAGAATATGAAGTCTATTCTTGCTCCTGTACCAGCAGGAATGCTTTGTCCTCCTGTGTTTTTTCGCTGTAGTTCAGCAGAATGTCAGGGCTACCTCAGCGATGTCCAAAGCTCCTTGGAGTTTAACATACAAGCCTAAATGTTAATATTACAGTTCTGGCTATGAGATTTTCACTCTGCTGCTTGCCTGTTTTGGAAAGCAGTAGCACACATAAACCTCTGGAACTGAGCTGTAGAATTCAGAACCATCCCGGTTTTGTTAAGGAAATAAAACACTTAATAAACTGTGAACAGGTAATAAACAGCCATTTAGAAAAATTACTCTTGTATTCTAAATTGTTGCCAACTCTTCTTGAGCGGCAGTAGTACTGTTGTTGTAAAGCTACAGCAGTGGCAATTTATGAAGTTAGCACTGACTTCGCCCTTCCAGCCAGGCTGAGTCACTCCTGCTCACCAGACAGAAATGACTTTACACCCTATAACAGTGGAGCCCTGATCTCCTATAACAGTAGAGCCCTGATCTCCACTCGTGTTTCCTCTCTCTTAAGCCTATTTTTTGCTTCCTACATGCTTCTGATGGTGGTACTGCTCTCCCAGCAGGCTTTGTACACTGCTCCCTATGTGACTGGCATGTTATTAATGAAGAGGTGGCTGGTGTCTCTCATTACGCTTCCACTGAGTGAAAGCACCTCAGAATTAATTTAGCTTTCACTCGCAGGGGAAGACACAGCACTCCACCAAGAAGTTCACTATTCTGCTGCCTTTAGCAATAAAATCCCCTTCTTTTTTTCTTTTAACATTAATAAGGTGAGAGAATAGAGTATTTCCAAAAGAAATTAAGAAATGCAGAAGACAGATGCAAGTGCAGAGGCTCCCTGTGTGTAACCACCAAGCCCAATTCAAAGAGATAACACGCATACCGAAACAGATGTACAGGGTGGAGAAGAACTCCACAGGCAAACAAGCAGTAATAAAGCTCATGCCTAGTGCACAGAGTTGAGCAGGTCTCTCAACCATTTAAACTTTCTTCCCCGTTTGTGAGAGTTCTCTGTGGTAACAAATGCAAAACTCCTCTGAAATTAAGGAGTATGGAAATAATTTTGCTCCCCAGGCTGTGAAGGTCACACAGATTCGGAAAGTACTTCATATCCATGACTGTAAGAATAGAAACCTAATTAGAGACCAGACTTTGCTGGCTAAAAGAGATCAAACTCACTTAAAGCTACCATGTGAAACATATTTTTAAAAGGCTTTCCCTTGATTATTAATTCATTTACTTATACTGCATACAGGGAGTGCCATTCACTTCACACAACTCTGCAGTCGCTCATTCTTTGAAAGGAACACCTCTTGACTTCCAATCACATTGTATTTGCCCACATCACTGTTTGTTACTTTCTCCTTTTCCTATTTCTCTTATATCTCCTATTCTTCTATTTGATTCTCCTTAAACCAGGACATTTTACATTTTATATTCTTATACTTCGCTTTAACAATCTACATTTTATGCTTACAAGTTTATACTTTACTATGGCAGTAGTCGTAATACAGTGAACTACCAGAATCACAAGACGAGAGCTTGTATGATACTCATGGTATCAGTAGGTTACATGCAAAGACACCAACAGGGTCTCTTCTACCATAGGATCAAAGCCATCACGAAAGGGGATCAAGAAATATTTCTCCTGTCGCATGCATTTAAAGATTTTCCAGCTACATGCCAATTAAATAGTATAGTGGGATTGTCAGTTAATCACTACATAGATGGATTAAGATCAATGTCAAACCTTTTTCAAGGACCAACGTATGTTTGCCTTATACATCAGGAAAACCTTACTGATTTTAACGGGCGTTTTCTTATTCCTCCACATTTGAATAAATATAATGCTCAGGAAAGAGTAACAAAAGAATAACAATTAATTTAATTTTGGCAAGGATGCTTTAAAGTTTCTGCACCATTGCTGCAGCAAAAGGAGTGAATGCTTCTTAACAGGCAAGAACAGAACAAGGATGAAATTTAGTGTACCTTACCTTTCACTTTACCCCTCGTTTGAACAACTGCAAGACTAAGTTTACAAGCCCAACTATTCTGCAGTGCTATATTGGTTAGTGTTTACCTTAGGCTAATGCATTCTCTACTTCTTACTCTGTACTAAAGATTAAAATCAAACAGAATTACAATCACTGTTCCTCATGCTAGTGACAGATGCTGGGTAGGCCATCGAAGCTTTTTTTTTTTACACTCCAAAATTATCTGCATCCACAAAATAAGCTTCCTATGGAAAAAAAAAAGTTTGAGAGCAGTTACATAATTGTTTTGCATTTTAAAAGTGTTGTAGTTTTGTCATTACTACCTATGAATGTATGAATTCCTCTTTCTATTATGGAGTTATTGCTAGAGAGTAGTATTATTATTACACAAACTACAACAGAGATGTTGGCTGCATCAGTCATGACGTTAAAGTTCAAAACATGATCCTAAATTAGCTAGCTTTGGCTTGATCAGCTCAGTGTCTGTCCATGTATATACCTACACGTATGCCACATAAACAAACCCCAAACCATAGATATTAGAACTTTGAACTGAGATCTCTCACTATCATTTCAAAAGGCTTCCTACTGTCATACTGAAATGCCCAGATAGGTAGACTGCTGTGAAATATGTAGGCGATGCCTGCTGACTGGTTTTCAGATGATGAGGAGCATTTGAAAGCATCAAAGATTCCTGTGTGGATGTGTGTACATTAATCCCTCCCATTGTGATACCTAGACTTGACTATTGTAACATGTTATTTAATAGATTGCAAGACTCTGCTCCTCACAGACTGAGCCCTATACAGAAATGTCAGTGCCCCCACCAGGCTTCTTGCTAGTTTTAGGTATTCTAAACTTAACATGATGGTTGCTGAGAGATTATTTTGTTTGAAGGTTGAGTTTACATCTCTTTCAACTTGTTGTCTTCTCCATTTCACTATTTGCAGGACTAGAACTGAAGTGCTAGATGCCCATCAGATAGGAAACTTGTAATGAAGAAAGGGTAGGACTTTGGATACAGTGCCTCAGCTTCAAAGCTTCTTGAAAACGTAGTTCAACTCACGTTTGCTTGAACAAGAAGCGATAATCTGTTGTTAAAAATTCATATCCCCACACTGCTCTAAACAGAGGAAAGATGCTGGCATAGTTGTTTTGCTCGTGGTGAAATACATAGTAGAAAAGCTCAGATATGATGAAGAAAGACACTAAGCACCCAGACTTCCAGTAACAGTTTTTCAAAGCAGTAGAGTAGTCATTATTCTTTTCCACTTTGTGTTTTCAGCTTCATTCTTCATTACGGCATTTCAACAAGTGGCACAAAGTCAAATATGTGCTTACCCACCTCACTGAGCTTGCTGCTTTCAGTTCACACTTGAAGACATTTGTACACCGAGCAGAGGAGTGCAGAACCTAAACTGTGCTTCATCACGAATGATGAGTAGTTCCCAGTTCCTACACTGTGCTGTATGCTTTTACAGCACCTTCCTGAAACAAAAGGTTGTCTGAAACAATGGGTTCCAATCCCACCTAATATGTAGAAATGAGGTCTGTGGCAGCTGGAAAGCCAGCACTTCCACAGCATACACAGTGCTGTGCTAGTTCACCATACAGCCTCCTACAGTACTGAGGAGGGTCACATTGAAGAAAGTATCTTTAATATACCAAATAAATTAAAAAAAACCAAGCACAATTTAATTTAAAAGTATTCAAAGTTAATTTTCTAGCATTTTAGTATTTAGCAAATATTTTTATGGGCAATGATAACTCAAGACTGACAACAGACCTTTGCTGAAAAGGAATACGTGATTTCATTAGGGACTGCAGGCCTCTCTTCTCTCAAAGCATGCACAACAGGGAGGGACAGTTTGCAAGCAGTTTGTAGCACTTGCCTGCACTGTTCTGGGCTCAGTTGTACGTTGCTAACAAATATACTCACGTTCTACATATATTTTCATATCTTCATCAGAACTTCCAGTGCAGGTCTTACAAAGATCAGTCACTGCCCCCTTTATTTGGGAACAACTTCTAGCCCTTCTTTAAATCCCTTCTAGCCCTTCCATACAGTCAGCGCAATAATTTACCACTGACAGGACTTGTCAAACTTCCCCTACATCTATTTCCACTTCCCTTCATTTCTCTTGCTCCTTTCATTTTTTTCCTGTGCATGCTGACTCCCTGGTTCCTCTTCTACTAAATTATGCTCTATTATTTCCACAGCCTGAAGAACTCACAGCTGAAGCATTATTTCTAACCTCATTTTGTATTCCTAGCATGTCCAATAATCTGTTTTGAGTGTTATTTGCAGCCAAGACGCTGACACAGCATCAATTTTGTTTTCATGGTTTAAGTGGGTAGAAGTGTGCCGTACTACAGGCACTGGGATAAAAACAGTCAGCTAACACCAACACAAACACATTAGAATGAACCTGATTTCTCTAGGTTGCGTGTTACTGTCTCTAAGTGGTAACCGCAAAGCCTCAGCCCATCTTGGAAAGAAAGGGAAAAAAATTATAAATGGAAATGGTAGTCTTGTTGCATATTCTCTTTCCTCCTTTCCCCATCTGAGTATGTCCGTTCTTTCCCAGAGGACAAACATTCATACCTGACCCACATCAGAAGCTACTGTAGGGCACCAGGTTGAGAGGGTCCCCAAAATCTTTTCTGACCTATAAAAAAAATCTGCTCTCCATTTCTCAGAGATCAGTGATACCTAATCCTTGTTGTATGTCCTTAAAATACCCGAGGTATCCACACTTCTGTCTATAACCCACATAGTTCTCCTCTTTTCAGGTGAAACTGTGCTTTATGAATACACTTAAATCTAAAATCCCATATCCAAGCCTCTTTGAAGATTTAGGGGAGGTCTGGAATGTGAACCACAATCCCATTTTATAAACAGGCCCTTTAACAGCTGAACCAACCTCTTTAACACTTTGAAGAAAGCCAGTAAGGACAGAGAAATATTAACTTTCTTAACTCTGATAACTTAAACTCTCCATTTATTATGAAAGTCTAAGGAAGTTATTAAGAAATCTTAATTTTTATACTTTGCTTTCAACACTGCTTTGTGAGTTAGTAATAAAAATTATTGCAAAATCATCGTGCTTATTTCACTTGATGTATAGATTGCAAAAATAAAGTAATTGCCAATTATGCAAATTCAATGCATCAGAGAAACAGCCATGAAGAAGGGCATTCTTACTATAGCTTGTAAATAAGCATCACGTAAACTGGCATTAACATTTATAATTAAGAAAACAGAAATGCAATTATAGAGGAGCCAAAAACCTGAATGCCCATATGGTTTAATACACAGCAATATAGCCTATGTCCAAAGATGCATCATTTGCAATACAATTGACTAATAATGGTACAGGAAAGCCAAGTTTACCTTGGAAGAACAAGATAATATCGGGATGCCTATCATCACCACCTCAAAGGAAAAGTCTTTTTCTGGGTTTTGTTGTGTGTTTGTTTTTTTTTTCCTCCCCTCTTTTTAAACCACTGAGGAGTTTACACAAATACTAAAGAAAATAAAGTTTGGATTTCTGGCTCCCTGACTTTTCAGCCTAGCGTCGTGAAAGAGAGGTCACTAAATGACAAAGCAGTGCAACTGGTCTCCTTAGAGCGATTCAGCTGTTCTGTACCTAGTGCAAACATGTTGCACAGCCCCGGACAAGGAACTCGGCAAGGCTGGTTGGGAAAACAGCTTATAGCTGACATGTGAAGTTCAAGGCCTTAGAATTTTAAATCTGAGACCAACCACTTATTCTTGTGATTGCCATTAGCTTTCCGTTTTGGGCACAGTCTTAGTATATTGAAGGTGGTCCCTTTTACCAACTCCTGGAATTTCTCTGTAATGGGTTAAGTTACACAATTCTTAAGAGGCGAAAAGGCAAGCTTCACTATTGGCTCATCATCAAGAGCCACGTGCAAGGCCTTTGCTACCTGTTTTATTTAGGCTGAAAAACCTGCCACAAATCATTTCCTCACCTGGAAATTCCCAGGTCTCATCATATGAACTTCCGTCTCAAGCAAGACCTTGCAGACCTCTGGGTGGACTCTCTGCTGTCCTGCTCACTGCAAAGCCTGCTGGCCTAACTGGGCTTTCGCCTAATTGTCAGTAGCAACAAAGGCTGCACAAACACAGTGCTGCCAGAATACACCATCCTTCACTCACACAACAGAACTGACACATCGCAGATTCATACACGTAGTCTCCTCCAAACACCAGGCACCTACCCAAGGTACTCACATCAGAACACTCCCTCTGCTCCCTGCACGGCTCACCTGAGGGACACGGGCGCCCCACCCTGCGGCTGCTGGACATTTCCAACCTGCGCCAGCCAGCCTCGGCTGCCGCTACAGCCAACGATGAGATGCAGGGACCTCCAGAGAGCGGTACAGACCTGGTGTACAGCCGAGTGAATCCTGGCACACAGCAAGCACTGTTTCTGACTCCTCCTTACATAATGGGGGGGGAGAGGGGGAGTAAAACCCAGAAAACTGGAGAAAATCAGTATGAAAGACAGTCTTACAAAACTACAGCTGTTACAGATTTCAGGCTCCCAACTTCACATTTGGGAACGGCTACATCTGAGCAGCATAAATAAAAGTTATAATTAAGAGTCATGTTGGATCAATACAATTTTCTGTGTTTATTTTTATTCTTTTTGTAGCAGAGTGAAATGTCAAAACCAAGAAAGGAGGGGTAGGCATAATCTGACAAACCTTATCATACTTGAGACCCTTCCTCTCCAGTACATATGTTAGTTCAGTTTGACTTTTAACTAGAAGGCACAAAAATTAAGATTTAAAATTGAAACATATACTTACCCATATTTACGAAAAGAGGAACTAGAAAAAGACAGGTTAATACTCAGTTTGGGAGTATTCAGTTCACTCAGACTGAACTCTCAACGTTATGGTCTTTAAACATTTTCTTTATGACCCATTTCAGATATGGTAGTTTCAGCACTAAAAGAAATGTTTACTGGTGTTGATGGGCTTCTGGTGTTTTTTCTAATTTACACTAAACTACCCAGGAGGTCCTCTAACACTAACCACAGCCAGGAAGCCCCATTAACTTGACCAAACTGTTCTTTCTATAGCCTGATGCACCCTCCTTTTCATGTGGCTTTTGTCTTCTGTTGGCTCTGCCTTCTTCTCTGACTCATTGCTCACTATACTGTCATATAATCCCACACACTCATTCTCTGCAGCTTCAACTTCAATAATCAGCCCATTACCACATTGTATCCATTTTTTACCTTAGGAAAATACTGATTTCTATCTGACCCTCCCATGCAGAATACCACACCTGCTCTTCAGCATGAGCCAGTTCCAGGTGATACTTCCAACGCCCTAAAAAACACCCCTCGTGCGTGATTGCTCCGTCACTTCATTCCTCTCTCTTCTTTGGATTCATTGGTTTTGGAATATAAATTTTGTAGTGAGAACAAAACAGTCTTTGCTCTCTCTCCTACTTCTGCTACACTCCGACAATTTTTTCACCCTGAAGAACTAGAGCAATAATTTCCACACACCTCAAATTATACCCTCATCTTTCACCTGTATCCTATTCTCTGCTGAAGTATCCAGTTTTTGGGACCCCTATACCTGTTCTCCTGTTCTGCATAACTGTTTGTAGCTTCTTGCAAAAACATCTGAATGCTTTCTGCTTTCTACCCTTCTTTCAGGAACTTCATCAACTGGTGAGAAAGACTGTAACTCTTTTCTTGTAATCCTGTCCTGTTGTACAGAGACGCATAATGACTTGATAACACAGATATTTCCGAATTATTTGAAATATGCATTGCTGTCATAAGAGGGAGAAGGGACCTGGGCTGCAACTTAGATTTACTCTCTTTTTTCTGGCATTTAGCTTCATAGTACACCCTCTGAGGTACAGTTGTTATCTTCATGTCTCTGTTCGGGGCGCTGCATAACAAAGATACTGCTTTTGCCTGGGAATCTTTGGGTGCTACTGAAACATATGTGTTAAACAATACATCACATAACATTCCCTTGTTAGTGCTTTCTTCTTTTCCCCTTCCCCCCAATACCTGTATATCAAGCTAACTATTGCACAATTCTAGCAGAGATATCTAAGAAGAAAATCAAGATTCTTTTTTTGTCTCAGGGTAATACATTGTGCACTATTTATTTTATTATACTTTATAACTAATTCTGCTAATTATGGTATATGGTAGATATGAACATGACTAGAACAAGATCATTTTCTGCTGTTTATCATCTCACCTTTCACAGGAAGAAACAAAACAAACAAACCCCCAATATTTATGTCAGTGCAAGAATGGATCAATGGATCAAAGCCAGAACAGTCCCAAGAGAAAAGCAATAGTCTCTTTTGCTGTTAATGAACAGTCTGTTGTTGCAAATTCATGTAGGCTTTAATTTAATAAACACAAATGGATGAGAATGTGCTTACGGGATGTCATCCCCTTTAGGCTTGAAATCACTGACATGGAAGAATTGTCACACTTCAGTGAATTGAGCGCTACTCCCTACCCTTTCAAACCTTATTCACTGTGGCAACATAGACATGAAAAACAAAATTCAATTTTATAACTAATTCTCGTGCCTTTGCTGAGTCCGACTCTTTTGCACTAGAATGTGGATTTTACAAATTCCGTCCTGTTTTACCTGAATTAAAGATAAATTGGCTCAGTTTGACTAAAAAAAAAAAAAAAAAAGCTTAGGCTTGAACACAGCATTTTAATAAGTTAAACATCAATAAATTACATTTGGAGTTCATGTGACCTCTTGCAGGTGGACTTATTTTCAGAGTCCACTAATGGCAATAAGCTTCATAAAGCTTATTGCAAGTTCAAACATATTTATTTAGTAAATGCTCTTCGTTTCAGCTAGAGGCTAACACTTGCAATATACAATGAGCATTATATAAAGCAGTGTTTTTAATCCACTCTGGAAAACAAGCAGTGATCACCAAAATCCAAAACTTCCATGCAGTAAAATCTGTATAAAAGAGTCAACAACCATTTGTCCATTGCTACTCAAGCTGGCAAGGGTAAACAATCCTTCTGTAAACACTACTTTGCTGAGCAGGCAGACACTTCCTTAGAAATAAAGGGAAAAAAAACGGGGTGCAAACTGCAGAGGATCATTTCTCTGTGTATTCTTTCAGAACAGTTTGGAGGAGGAGAACTCAAACTGCAATCTCATGCGCACAAAATACACAAACGTGCCACAAATCTCTATGTGGCAAAGCTTACTTTCTATTAAAATGGCTTTAAAAGTATTAAAAGAGGAAGTTTAACACAATTGAACAAAAGCGCACCTTGAGTGTCAGGTCACTCTTAACGCGTTCTTGAATTTGAGCACAGAAATAGAAAGTGACTTCAATTTAACCCAAGAGTCAACACAGGCTTCTGTTGTGTAGAGTCTATTGCCACGGAGCTGGAGTACAGCCTCCAGCAGTGGGTGCCTAACACAAACATGCACGCTGCAGTGCAAAGCTGTATCGATGGCTATCACATGAGATTGTTCCTTCGGGACAAAACAATTACTGAGGAGTGCATTTCCTGGGAACAAATGTAATCCAGAGATCAATTCAGATTTCTCAAGGATTTTTTTTTTTTTTAAATCCATTTTGTAGCTTGACTAATACAGTCTTGTTAACTTACGCAAGTTTCTGTGACAGGATTATGCTCCAAGGATGGTTTCAGTTTTGTTTTGGGGAGAGTTTTCTTGTTTGGTTTTAATTCCAGGCAAGCCTTTTCAAAATGCAACTGGAAAAGCTACACTTTCCCTAAAACAAAGAAAAGTCTCTCCATCTCTTTGTCCTTTGATAGTTGCAAAGGATATAACTGGATATAACAAACTTTATTCAAACAACGCCTCTTTTAATCTGCATTGAAAAATGTCCAAGTACTAATTCAAAAACAGATCCACGACTTCGCAAAATTGGATCTACCTTAGCAAAGCTGGTAGTACACAGTCATTCAGCTGCAGACACGCATTTGCATCTGGCTGTTGTCTAGAACTGATTACCAGAATTAGCTAGCAGAGATGGAAACTGAAAAAAAAAAAAGCCCACTAAAGGTATACTGTAATGCTTCTGAACTGGAACTCTGCCCTACAGAATTTTTAAGCAATGTACAATGCACACAATTTCCAAATTTTGGTACCCCTAAAGTTATAAGGGGGAGAAAGATGCACGAAGACTGTAGGATACCAGCCAGTTCCACAGAATACGCAGGCTACAGCCTGCACCCCATGTCAGTTGCACTAATTTAAATACCATCTTCAACATTTCAATGCAGTGATTACCTATCACGCCAACCACATCAGTCATGTCATCCAGTAGCATAGTATATTTTAGCTTAATTCATTATAAATGTCTTGCTTCAAAGTGAGAAAAAGGGATCAAAAGCTCACCTGATGGGGTATATGAACTTCAAAATATCAAGACCCATTTCTTGTCTAGAAAACAGCCCATGAGCCACAGCTGCATGCTTGTCTTTAGCCCTCTGAGAAACAAACGGTAAGTTTTGCCGTTTACCACAAATAGTGTCAATAAAAAGGACCACAGAAAGGACATTTAAAAACAGAACAAAAAACCCACCAAAAAACCACCAGGCTGGCAAATTATGAAACTTACTGTTTGATACAGTTAATCCACAAGCTGTTCAGAAGACAGCCGGGGAAAAGTGATAAAAAATTTCTTCCAAAATGGAGAAAACAGAATGTCAACTACCCTTGAAATGATGGCACACATTTCCTAATGAAGGTGAGCCACTCAAAGTACCTCATCAACTTGTTAACAAGCCTATTAAGTTCACTAAACCCTCAATACCATCTGAGATCAGCCTATCTATTGCTTTGAGAAGAGATAGAAGAACAGACTCAATTCGACCATGGCGCAGAAAAAACCTTCACAGCTTCAGTACTCTCACCTGAACATCCTGATAGCGCACAAACCTGCAGAAATACTACGCAGTCACAAAAGAAACAGTTGCAGCCAGAGTGATAATCTGTTTCTGAGGTCATCCAGCTAGCTGGTTTGTAGGGTCATGCCGATGAAAACACATAGCTTTGGGCTCTGGAGTTCGATCAGTTAGGGCTAGTTGATGGACCTCTGCACCAAACTCTGCTGCACAGCTTCAAGGTGCCAAATATCAGGCAAATCCTTTCTTTCACTTGAGCAAACCAAGCAAGGAGTGTTCTTCCTGTTTGTTGTCATCTTTAAAGAAGTCTCCTCGCTCCAAAGTTAGCATTGCAGAATACCACAGTTCTGAGATACAGACAGACCCAGCGCAGTTACAAACATACACATCATTGTTTGGGGACTGCTAAAAGTGATGTGTTCTCACAGCTGGCAATCCTCTGAAAAACAGAAATCACTACAAGTTTGCATCAATGAAAACCAGGTTAGAATCCTTCTGCATAAACTGTACAAAAAAAACCCCACAGCCAAAAAAACACCCCCACATTGTTGAAACTGGACCCCTCGTGCTGCCTGTCTTTGCATTTCTGGAATGTGACTAGGCTTCAAGCTGGAAAACAGAAGGTGCACATACTAAAGCTTGTTTACCACATCTTAGGGTGCACCAAAGAAGGTGGTACTGGAAATCTGATGATAAAGCTCATGCTTTTAAGTTCTGTAGTTTCGGCTTGCAGACTCCATCTCAGATCGGCATCCAAATACTCAGCGGCTTATCCTAATTGAACCCATATTTTCAGAACCTGTATCTTCTCCTGCAACTGCTGGTGCCTCCTTGGTGTTCTAATAAGCCTTATCCCCAGGTGCAAATAAGAGGACAAAAGGACACGTCGCAGCTTTTGACATCAGGGCCCCATCAGATCACTCGCTGCTTGTTAAGGAGGAATTAGAGCATATGTTTCCCAATGTTTTGCATCATTGATTAGTTCTGCTAAGCAAACCATCTCCAGCTAAAGAGACACTAGGACGTACCTAGCCCACATCTACTCATGAGGGATGTGAAAGACTGAATTCCAGTTCTGTTCTGAATCTTGCTCAGTAGCTAGCGAGTCAGGGGTCTGCCTCTCAAGTCTGGACTGGAAATTGTCTCTCTGCACAAAGTGGTACATCCGGTTACGCAAATAGCTTTGGCTTTAGCGAATTGGCATTTCCTTATAGGATATAATTTTGCAGGATGACTTCACAAGTGGCTCAAGTTAGAACTCTCGCACAAACTCCCTAAGCCTTCTTCCACTACAAAACTGGTCTGATTTTGCACTGTTCTCTACCTAGCACAATAATTTTGTGTATGTCTACTAAACAACTATGAAAAAGTGTTAGGTAATAGAGGCATAAGGAGTATTTGTCATGGACAGATGTCAGCAACAATTTTTCTGGACTTCATTTAGCATATTTTTACAGAAAATAGTACAGAAACTACACAATAAGAACACTAATCTCTTACCAGAATTTTCACATGCACACAAATGATTACTCACGCTCATACCGAGATGTAAACTCACACACACATTTGGTTTTGCACTGCTGTCAAGTGCTGTCACTTATCCCATCTCTAATTTCAATGAATATATGACAGAGGAGGAGGGGAGCTGCATTACAAGGAGCAAAGCCTTTAGTTTTGCTCTCCCCACTTACTGTATTTAGTACTGTTTGACTTCTGGAGACACTTAAATCCATACAAAAAGCAGGAAGTGCCCTCTCCACGGCGATGGGTTGGAGAACTTTCAGACACAGACTTCGGTGGTAGTCTGCAGTTTTTGCAAACATGGCCCTTTTTGGGCCCACTGGTCTGTGCCCACCTGAAATTACTTGCTGGGAGCATTTTCATGTGGACCACAGAGCTACTTCTGGCTGCTTGTGGCGACTGATGCTTTCTGCCCAAGCAAGGAGTGGGAGCAAGTTATGCAGGCTATGTTTATCAGATGCCTGCCAGTTGCGGAGGAGCTCAGCCTGAGCCACTGCTGGAAATGAAATGTAGTTAGCTGAGCCCTGGCTAGTACAAACTTCATGGTCTCTTCTGAACTTCCTCTGACCCTCTGGGTTATGACTGACAGTTAAAAGGAAAACGGAGCTACTGAAACACAGACCTACTTACCTTTCCCATATCTGCCGGTTGTTTCTTGTAAGCAGTATTTCCTGTAAACTGAAGTGTTTCCTATTTAGACTGGCCTGAAAAAGTTGATGAGGCCTAATATTGAGCTTAACTACATTTCTAAAAAGGCAGTTTTCACACATGTATTTTACTACAAATATTGTTCAGAAAAAACAAGTTGTAATGTTCTACACAGGCAAAGCAAGGTACAGTGAAATTAAGGGTCTTTTCTAGGGATACCTCTGAAAATTGGCACAAATCCTTTCTTATACCCGCCACAGCCCTTATTTTCAAAATAAGCTTTTAAATACTAGCAAATACTAACTACTTGCTAAATAGCTATACAAATATACCATTACTAACATGTACTTCAGATTTATCCATACATCTACACGTGTGCCACAATCCTTCCTATACAAATCACTTCTATTTAGAGCAATTCAGTTGAATGAGGTTGAACTAATCAGCTTTGGAGCTGAAGGTTTAAGGCTTTGGAAGAACAAGTAAAACAAAAACTCAGTCTGCAATCCAGTCACTGTGTGGCCACCTGCTGTTGACTGTTTCATTGTTGGAAGAGACTGCTGCTTCCATGAGGTGAACACTGAGCACAGTAACTCCAAGTTAACGTGGCAGGGTCTAAATGCAGTTTGGCAAAACAGAGCCATGTACAGAGCTAAACAGTAAACATGCTCTGCTCGGCACATTTACCAATACTCAGACAGCATAAAGTCAGCAACTGACAGCTCAGTGCATTAAATACAGCTTCTGTAACACTAAGTCATCCATTTATCCTGTAAGTGTGCTTCTTCACGCAGTTAGCACCACTGCCAAGTGTACCAAGGAGAACTCACACTTTGCTGCAGCTCAGCAAGCTGAACTCCAGAGCCATTGGTACTTGGCTACGGTGTCAGGTCACAGTGATACAACCCACCATGCTGAACGCCTCCCCAGAGCCGGGCAGCAAGCGCACACAAGCAAAAAGAAGCAGGAACCCACATTTCAAAGGCGTCACACACTTCTGAATCTTCTAATGGACAGCAGAGTTTGCAGAAGTTAGTTTCTTTTTTTTCCCCAGGGTAGAACATTGCATAGTTTGAATCCTTGCCCTATGAATCCTTGACAACAAAACAGTTCAAAAATAATAAAAATGAGAATTAAATTAATCCTCGTCTCTCTCTTCCCAAAACTGTCTTAGGTGGTAGTGATTTTGGTAGTGCCAACTAAACGCATGATTTAAGATAGACAATTTATTTCATACCACAGATAGTCTGCAGTGCAACAAAATTCTGTCTCTACTAATCTGGGTTTCTATTTAAGTAACTATAAGAAGAGAAGCGGTGGACAAGGGAAAGGAAAATCTGTACCTCAAAAATCTGGCATCTCACAGTGTGTTTCTTGTACCCAAATTACTTCTCTTGGGCCTTATTCAGACTTTGCAAGGTAAGGGCAAGATTTGAGATTCTTCTATTTAACCAAAAAAGATGAAGAAGTTGGAAAATTAAAATATTTTTCTGAAGACAGGAGCTTTATAAGTAGCTTTGCAAAACACTGATGACAGCTTGGTCCACTAAACTCATTTCTATTGTTTTGGAAGCTATGAAAATAAATACAATTTTGTATCAGGGCAAATTAGTCCATGTTTTTAATTCCGCAAAGGTATGTGTACTGTTAGGTGACGAAAAAAATATAGCAACTAATTTAATTACAGGAGAGAGAGTTTTTCTGCGAATAAGGTCGTGGTCAAAACCTTCAGTATCATGATTTTATTTAACAGCAATCCTAGCTGCAAATCCTACAAATCACTATAGAAGCTATCTTAATAATTTTAAGTAAAAAACCCTCAACTTTCAACCTTAGCCAATCATTAAATCTGACCTTTAAAGCTGAAGTAGAAGAGGTAACTTCTTTTACTTCGCATCTCTTTCGATCAAAACCAGAAACAGGTACTGTGAAGACCACAGGAGGTTACCTTCTTTTGGGGTGGTGGTGTTGGTTAGCTGGTTGGCTTTTGTTTGTTTGGTTGGTTTGGCTTTTTGTTTTGTCTAATTCTGGATAAATAGAAGTCTGGAAAATCTAAGAGGCTGTTGTCAATAGAGAATTCCAGTCCAAAAAAAGATGAGCTTCTGTATTTTTTGATATCTTTTCAAATTCCAAAGCAACTGAAACCCTAGTAACTCCTAACTTGTGCCAGTTAAAAGTCTGGACAGCTGAATCAAAGGGAATAAATATGCAAAAAACAGTATACCTGAAAACTGGGCCTGGGACATTACAGTAGTACAGGGCAGCAAACACAGATTACTATGGAGGAAGGGGGCTAATTTTTATTTCCTGCGAAATAATGGAAACAAAAGAAGTCACATAGCAGCTTTAAGGATATTGGTTTAATCTCTGAGGTTAGATGACAAAACCAGCTCTGAACAACTGGATGCACTGCTAGATGCACTGAAGACCCTGCACAGGACAGAATGAATCATAAAGAAAACAGTACTAAGTAAAATGCATCTCCACAAAGAACTGAGCACCTCTCAAAATGGTGAAAAATTGAATGGGGTGACTTGATAGGATCTGGCATACAGACCACTCTAGATTAGCATGCAGATGCTGCTAATTCTGCAAATTACTGAATTCATGGTTAGGACAGTGATTAATACTGTTATTATCCTTCTGTATATTTGAGAGTATGGAAGAATTTTAGAGACCATACCTGAAATTCTGAACCAGTAGTCTGAAACCAACAGTTTGTCTTCAGCTGCATGCACATACGAAGCTAACAGCAATGTGCATCTCTCTAAAGGATCTAATAGATGCGCAACACTAAATTCTAACATTTGAAGGGGAGAGGGTAACGTCATGCATTCTGAAACCAACACCATCTTTCAGCTTCCTGAGTATTTCAACTCTTTTGAAAATAGGAAGGGAATTTAATTTACAGTGTTTCTTTCAAGTGGCAAATACTTTAAATAAATGAATACATAAAAATAAATTAATACATAAATAAATGGAGTGGAGATTTGGATTTTATCTGAAAATAACTGAAGCATAAAGAAGCCAAAGCAGTGGCATGCAACTACTGAGACAGCCTTATATCATCCTCTCTTTCTCACAAACACACCTAGATGTAACAGGCACGTACAGCAAAAGAAGCATCCTGAGTCCTTCTATTGGGAAGTTTCTGTGGTAACATTCAGAGGACTGCTTGGTCACCTTCACAGATCCTTTGAGCCAAAAAGCTTGAATTCTTCAATTCTGCCTACAAGTTCCAGTTAGTGTCAAGCAAAATATGCAGTTAATAGGGGATACCAATTTGTGCATCCACCTAAGTATTGACCACCCTCTGCTCCTTTTTAATAGTTTTGTGAACAGCCACTGAGGTCCTGCTGTCTGCTCCTAACATTCTGTCTCTCCTGCCTGCGCTGTTCTGAAATACTCAGAAGCAGCATGGTAGGACTCTGAATGACTAGTATGATGTAACGGAAAAGCGCGAGGGGCTCTTCCTAAAAATGCTCATGAGTAGAGTTCACCCATCTTACTTGCTGTAGAGAACCACAACAATAACATTGCATTACACTATACTGTAATGAGTTTGCAAGCCCCAGGAAAGCAGTTTGCAATACGACAGGGCTGAGAAGTAAACAGTACCACCAACCTGGAGGAATATTTGGACATCAGAGCAGTGTAAGTCAAATGAACTAGTAACTGGAAAACAAAAGGCCTGTTCTTTTAAAGCTGAGTACTGGAGCATAAACCTATGTAGTACCATCAAAAGCGTAAAAGGCAGTAAAAGATAAAGTGCACAAAATGGATCATCTGGATTACAGATAAATATCAGATTTATAGAAATACTATTTATCAGACTACTGCGAGGACAAAGTGCTCGGTAAAAATGTGCCAGCCTCCTAGGCTTTCCAAGGGAGATTATTTAAGAGGAAGGTTACTAAACCTGAGGTTGTTCAGCAGTATTCCAGAGCTCACAGTATACAAGGAGGCAGGAAAGCATGCTCTGAGCTCTCACTGCCCAGCAACATCCTTTGCATATCTCAGCCCCCAGTGCCGGCTGGCCCTTCTGGAAAACTTATCAACATATGTTTCTCTCAGGTGATCTTCTGTTCTGCCTCTGCAGAGTCTGCAGAGTCCTTTACACTTGATTCCATAAGCATCCACAGACACCTGAAATTCTGTGTGTTGGCTTGTATGTTTAAACACAACTTACGGCTTCCCATCTCTGCATATAATCACCACAGCCTGCAGTCTTCAGTTATCTGTTAAGAAACGTCGTGCTCCAAAAAACATACACTGTCGTGGGCTACACTGGCTAAAACCATTAGACTCGCTGCATCTTGCCTAAGCAGTAATACTGTGGAAGGTGGACACTAGTCTCTCAAACTCACCTATCCACAGAATCAAAAGTAACAAGGCATGTTTGGTTGTATCCAACACAGATTTTCACGTCAATATTCTAATGTATCCGATTCTCTTCGTAAGTTTATCCAGCTGCATAAACAGAGAGTAGGTAATATGAAAATAGAGTCCATATTCAGACAACAGAAGTAGTGAGCCAATATTTATAGAACATATTTAATTTATAGAATAAAATATATCTTTGGTAGTGCTTTTTCGTTTTAACTACAGAAAATAGAAACATACTACACCAGTGCTGCAAGGCAATCTGCCAAGAGAACTAAATGTATGAAAATACTTTTACTGAAATAGCTTAGGCTGAATTAAATGTTTTGCCGCTTTATTTGCTTTGGCTTACTGATTGTTTAACTGGCACCAAATTCTGAACTTCAGAAGTGGCAATGTTTAATGACAATCAGACACTGTAGATCATGTGTTAATGCTGATTAATGCACTTCCCAAGCGTGCTGGAAGCATTTGGCTTGCCTTGTACCTTACACTGTGCACCCAAGGCATGCATTCATCAGCACTACTGCTTAGTCTGTCATGTCTTATTGCTGAAGTAGCGCACCATTCTCGCTATGTTTGCTTTGAGCCTGCCTCAGTCAATTTACATTACACTGCCCACCCAAACCCACATTTCTGAGGTTCACGCAGCTCTTGATGATCAGGGGCTGTATGTTTAATAACATTTTGCTCTGCCAGTCTAATTAACTCCAGCACTGTATCTGCAGTCAGATAAAATGCTCATTTCACACCACATTAATTTTTATCAGCTGAACATTAAGCAACACAAAGCTATCTATGCTTAGTTTAATTTACATACTGACAGAGTTACAAAGCATTACTGCAGTGACTGCAAAGCAAGTAAGTAGAACTGGCATCAAACATGGCTCCTTCAAAATGAAATATTGATTTGCAAGACTGGCATCCCAAAGTGAAAAAGAGGAAAAGAAAAAGAGAATGAGAAATGACTTTCCCCGGTCAGCACCAGAAGAAAAAAAAACACAACACATTTTGTAACCAGTATTTCCTTAAATGTTATTGCTTAAGAGGGGTATTAAAACAAACACATTCTTTGACAGGTCAAGTAAAGTTAGAGGTGACAGTAACATTTCTCATGACTTAGAAAGAATTGGTAAAATGGGGTGGGGGCAAGAGAGGGACATGACAATTGTGTTAGAGAAAGCATCTTAGAAGATTCTCCTGCTCTCTTCACTGGGCTAAATTTAGGTGAGCAGTCCTCTTTTTGTGGACTATGGCCGTAAGTCAAATTTGAAGGTAGGATATATGAAAGACCCTGGAATTCTAATATATGAATAAAAATACAGGACAAAAGTTCTGGGAGCCTTGGATCTTTTCCAGAGTCTAGCGGTGACCCTTCAGTGCTATTTAAAAGCATCTGTGACCCTGCAGTACCAGAATAATAAGTGTTCATCTGAGTTAATCGGAACACATAAAAGCTGGCCATGTAGATCAATCATTCCCAGCTTTTCCAGGATGTTGCACCACAGTAGTCAGGCGAAGACCTTAGGTCCAAAAATAGAAATATCCTGTCTTTTGCTCAACTGGACAAAGTCAAATCTTCACTAAAGCTAATTATGAATTGCACATCATTTAAGTGCTACAGTTACATCCTCCTTTCGGTTTTATCTAGTCTTCGGTTTGAAGTTAAAACAAAAAATTACCAAGTCCAGCTGAGCTGCACTGCAAAAATCTCACAGAAGTTTAGCAAATGAGCAAAATTCATAAACCAGCGCTTTTTCACTTCTGCCTGCACGCTAACGTAATCTTTTAGATCTTGGAGCCAGTACCATTGAGTGTATGAGAGATCTTTTAATGCTTTTTTCCTAGTTCCTCAGCCATTCTAAACATTAAGCAATGACTTTACTGTACTAAGCAGGTTTCGGCTCACAGACGTGCACGAGGTCATCAGCACAAGCAGCTCCCATGTAAGCAGGCAAGGAAGAGAACTCATAGGTCCTAGAGAAGGACTGAATAGCTAATATTCAGTGTTCCTTTCCTGCAGGAAAAATCCTGAAAAAGATTTTGTAAAACCTCAAGCACTTTCTTGACTGATTTGCTGAAGAGGTAGGATTTAGGCCCCATTCAGCTGCATGATTTTCCGGCTGCTCTGTCCTGAAAAGCTACTACTGGTATTGACACAATTAAAAGTCTCTCTTACACTTGAAATTTTCCCTGTTACCGTTTCAACAGCCTCCTGTGCTTCCCAGCGCCTACCTCCAAGTGGATAGTAGAGTAAATCTGCACTGGACTGGCCAGTCACGGAACTGTTCCCTGAGGAAATCAGCTACTGCTGTGAAATCTTTCTTAGCTGTCGAAGTCACCTTTATGAGGAGCTCTTTTCTCTTCAAAGAGTAAAAATAGTTAATAACCTCCTACCTAGAAGCACTAATATTCAGCTTGACTGGTAAGTGAAATATCATTTCAGAACAGGACATAGTATTATAGCTATTTCTCTTGACTGCAGTACAGTTTGTTACTATTATTTCAGCTATTTTAGGAAACAAGTCAACTTTAAATGTCATATTAATTATTTACAAAATACTGACATAAGTGAAATGAAGATTTGACCGAAATAACAGTTCAGTGCCTAACTCTGCCTTCTTAATGAACATAACAGGGAACTGCTGAATAATTTTCCGCTTACTCTACCACAACCTTTCCTTCTCCTCCTTTCCCTGCAAAACAGACCATCAAAAAAACCTCAGGCTCAGACATGTCTGAATCTTGGATAGGTCAAAAATCATAATCAAATCTAGATTCTATCTTCAGATAATGCTGGGGAACTGTTTGGTTTATCTTTGTAGAACATTCCTCCAACGTATGTTACAGTGTCTCAGAGCACGCTTACTTTACTTTCAGCTGTGTTGAAATATGAGAAGCAAAATAGCTCCAGAATACCATTCTAACTAAAATCAGTCATTGTTTTGGAGTAACTACAATACAAAGAGTATTGACCCTTTCTGACTTCCTTATCAGATTAATAGCAGGCAGTTTTCTAAAGCATTAAGTCAGAGCCCAAAGGATAACGTGACTTCTAATTCAAGGTAACTGGAATAAAGAAGAGAGGAGAGAGGCTGATTAATTAGATCTGCACGGTGAACTAATTTGCATCCCTATTCTCAGTGGTTTTCTAACAAGAGAATCAAGGTGTGTTTGCACCTCACATCTTCTGGTTCTTCCCCACTTTAAAAACGACAGGTTTTGCAGATGAAAAAAACAATTTTCCTAGAAAAAGGTACTATTTCCTATTTGGACACAACTGATTTTTACTGAAATAAAATTTCCTTCCTCACTAGTGTGTTTGGGATAAGAAGCATGGAAATTTGTTCTTGGAGTTCTTCCAAGAACTTGCAGGACTTCCAGCACTGCTGTTACAGAAAATCTGAGAGGTTAATCTAAATTACTTCATGCACCCTGCCACCATGTCATCTGCCATGTCACCACTTCTGCCCAGCAGACAGAACAGTATAACCCTCCCTTGCAACTTAAGCCTCACCTTATGCCTGAGATGGGTACCTGACGATACAGAAATGATGCACTTGTGCACCATCCCACCAACCCCTCCTCTCTTTTCAAGCCACAAAAGGGATATCGTAACAACTGTCTCTAGAGAACAGCAGGGCAAGTAAGGGGATAGGTCAAGGAGTCTTTGCCTTGTTTCTGTCTTTCTAGCACACGAAGATGCAAAAAACAGTGAGCCATCACACTGAAATTTCCATTCAAGACTGCTGACTGAAATGATAGGTCTCACAGCTGCACAGTAATGCCATGTACTATGTTGGAGAAGACCCCTTTGAATCCATTCACGTTTCTGTTTTCAATCACTTTTTAACGGCAGTGAAATTTGACCAGTAATCCCAGCTGCTTTACTGAAGTATTCTGGAGGTCCAAAGATCCTCATAAATTTCTCTTAGCATCTAAGGCTGCACTAACTCATTTGAACTGAAGTGGCTCTGATACTTTGAAATAAATCTCGCTTTACGGGCAAGCATTAGCCAGTTAATTCCCCTTTGACTTCCTGCTTCAAAAAGTGATACAAGGGCTTGCCAGGGCTATCAAACTGAACTTTGACTCTGCTTCAAATCAGCCTGAAATGCAGAGATGCAAAGAGTTGTGTTACAGTCCGCATTACACTGTGTCTGCAACAGCAAACTAACCAAACCTCTTCTCATATGTGGTTTTTTTGTTTGTTTCAATAGCCAAAAAGCTGGGTTTTTTTGAAACTAAGACTAGATGTGCCATGAACTGTTGGCTTGGACCCTAGGCACGTTTTCTAAAGCATTCCCCCATTTCGTGTAACATTGGTTTTGTATAACATTATTTTCTGCCTTTTCCTAACCTATCTATCATAAATACTTCATCTTAAAACGAGCAGATTCCTTTTCACCACCCCATTCCATCGAACTTTCTTTCCTTGGACTCTGCTTTCGCCAGCATTTTGTGTAGACCAAGTCTTTTGATAACTCAAATCAGGAGTTTATTGCTATGCAGGCTTCAGGAGTGAAACGTCACTGGCTGAGAGGGAGCAAGTATTGGTCTTGACAGTTTGGATGCTGCTTCCTTTCTCAAAGATGACTTTTTTGACAGCACCAGAAAGCTTTGTCTGTTTTCAAACTCGAAGTTATGACAGGGACTCAGAATGCAGGATAAGACAGATCATGCCAGGTCAGTGTTTCTGTCTACACAAGCTTACGGTCTCTTTGAATTTATAAACTAGCAGAGGAAAAGACGCTGGGGAAAAGGAGGGGGAAGAGGATCTCAAATCCTTGCAATAGGTATGCTCTCCACAGAAAAACCCTGATGTATTCAAGGGGAACGACATAACCTTTGTTAAGCTATACATCCCATGCTTAATTGAGAAATGACTCTTAATAAGTCCTGGAGAGCTACAGGTCTCTCTATCTCTCAAATGGGAAACAATCATATCTCACAGCAACTCATTACGTATTCTTTTTGTACCATGAGTTGTTTTAAAACCGTGAAATTAGTTCTGGCAGAGTGTACAGAGAAACACCCATGAGAAGAGACCGAATGAGTTATGTAAGGTTTCCACACATTCCTCATAAATGTTAACTCTTCACGGCTAGAAGTCAGCCTTTTTAGACGAAGAAATATTCATGTAGTATATAAAGGAAACGTTTTTTTTTTTTTTTTCTCTCTGACATTCTGTGTATACAACACCTCCGTATTTATGTTTGGCAAAGAAACCTCCTTTCTCCATTGTTTCTTTTCATGCTTAGTTATCATGAAATATGACTGTTATCAATTAAAGTAATCTACAGTATCTATAAATTAGTTGAGCTAGAGCTGCCTGTGCTGACAAGCAAACTGACCTTTCTGTGTGGTATATCAAAAACTTCTCAAAATGTATCAGATCCATTAAAATACGTAATGTCATATGAGAACACAACTTCCAGAAAACAAGTTCAATGCAATGATCTGCCTGATGGGTTGGACTTTCTAGCCTGGATACCTTGGACTCTCCAGCAAGGATCATAAGACTGTAGCCACTCTAACTATCAGTGAGCTGTTAGCCTCTCCAGGAAGAATATCAGCACACACACTTTTTTTGCAGATGCTAGAGTTAGCAAATTGAAGGCCTTTAAAGCTGGAATTCTGTTGTCCTGCTCAGCCCAGAGAGGTACAATGACAGCTAGGGTCAGGTATAGCTCAACAAATGCACATTTGGAGCTGGGAAGAGACTGCTTGTGCTCTCCTGCAAGTACGATAGAGGATCAGGAAACTAAGCTAAAGCTCTCATTCAGCTTTGAGAGCTATGAATGGGGTCAGGATGGAGCTGCAGCTCAAGGTACATTTAAGATGGGATCTTTTGTCATTCTCCTTTTACAGTGAGGCTCCAGCCCACTGCTCACTCAACTGACAAGCCTGTGTGTGATACACACTGTTCAAAGAGACAGCGGGAAGAATTCATGAGACTGCATGTCAGGAAACAGTAAGGTCTGTATAAAATCACATACTGCAAACTCAACCTTCTTGAATTGCTCAGGATACAAAAAAAAAAAATTACGTGAAACTTTCGGTGAAAGCTTTGATTTATTAAATACATGTTGAAAAGATTTTGTGTGAAAACCTCACTGCTTGGTAGGCAATGGATTTAGGAGTGCAATCTAATGAATGAACTCCCTTCGCAGAGTTGCTGGAAAACAGGATAGTTCTTCAGAAATGAAGCATTTCTGCATTTTAAAAAGAAATAATTCTTTGACAAAAACATAGTGAAATAAATGATGAAGAAAAAAACAGAACAGAAGCAATATATTACCTAGATACAGTAGCTTAAATAGAAGGAATAAATTTTCATTATATAGCAGAAGGTGATCACTGCTTTCGGAAAAAACCTTCCACTTGTTACATACATCTCAACTTCTGCAATTTCTTAAGTTCTGAGAACATAAATGGTGGTCTTTAAGGCCATGTGACGATAATAAAAGTAGAAGATTTGCTTTTTCTAATTTCGAACTATCTTCTGTTGATATACTCTGCTACACACATAATGAACAACAAAAGTCACAGGCTTCCTGTTAAACGATGGATGTTGAAGTTCTGAATGTTATACAAATTGCACGAAGAAAAAAGTCTCACTGGCTTGTTCTAAAATGAATTAGGCCATTAAAAGAGGATATCATTTTAGCTGCCTAAATCTTTCTCAAAGCAAACAGGACCCTGGAGTTCAGCAAAACTATAGCAGTGTTTCCAAACGTCTTATTTTCCTCTCTTTAAATGTTCTGGAAAATTGTTCTGACTATGATGCCAAAATGTAAAACTGAAAAACACAAAGGATATTAGGACTGTCTGAATTACAGATGTCTCTAAAGACTAATGGCCTAAAGATGTGAAACAGACTGACCTTAAACGACCTTATTCTCAACCTGTTTAAAGGTCTTGTGTTTGTCTCTTATAGTTTACTTTTATACTTGGGCTGACTGGAAATTATGATAACCATTCACAGAAATCTTACAAAATCTAAAATCGCAACTTCATGCAACTGAGCCCACTGCACGTGTTACAAATAGGATTTCTAAAATCCTTGCCAACTTTTCTCCACAAGGTACAGCATTTGAGAGGAATGGGTAACCAACAGGCACATACAAATCAATACGCCCAGTGGAATACAAGAGCATGTTGCAACATGCCAGCATCTTCTCCCAGCCATGAAAATTTAAGAACCATCCACTGGCAGCTGATAAAAAAAGAAACCAAAAAAACCCTACTACAACAAACACTTCCCTGATAAAAAAAGAAAGAGACAAAAAATCTTTCAGGATGTCCTTCCTTATTTACTACTGCAGACACTTGCCTTATGAGAGGGCATAAGGAGTGAAGATAGATACAGACTTCCAGTGGTGTAATTCAGCTTTGAAGTTACAAAAGAACAGAACAGCCCCTATCTCTTGGAGCTATTGTGTGCTACCTTTATAAAATTCCTGGTATTCCATTGCCTGTTGCCCTGAACAACGCTGGTTTTATTTGGTTTAACAGAAGGGCTATCACTGAGGCTAGTAGAAAACCAAGGCAACTGGTTGTCATTATTTTAACAGCAGTGAAGTAAAAAAATTGTCTTTACAATTACATCATTTCATCCTTCTCTCTTTCCTTGCCCATTCCAGAGGAGATGAAAACAATTTACTTCTGAATGCAGTGATGTGCATTGCTGGAAATTTATCACTTTTTTGCTCCAACCGACACTTCATTTTTTAAAGGTATCCCTGACTTGATGCTTCAAAATACCTTTCTGCATGCCAACAAAACTATGCAAGGGCAGAAATTCAACCTCTGCCTCCTGAAGCTCTAGGAGCGGAAAGGAAGTTATAGACCACTATAGCCTGTCACACTACAGTAAGATTTTCTTTTTTTGTCATTTGATACTTTTTTACAACTGACAGTGAACTGAGACCACAGCTCTGAATGCACAGTATGCATGACTGAATGCATGGCATAGACAGTTCTACCTCAGACTGAAATAGGCCCTCTTAAAAGCTGGTCTGAGTCGTTTAGGAGTGTGTTCTGCAGCTCTGGAACACCCCTGGCTCCATTTGTTCTTAGTAAGGACTAGCAAGGATGCCTTGCACTCTCCTCACTACTGCTTTCACATTGGTAAAACTGAGAGCAGACCGAAAAGTCCAATCTTCCAACACTTTAGGAAAATGTGAGGTTTAAACTAATCTCCAGTTGCAACAAGCAGTAAAACTGGTCAGCAACCCCCTTCTCCCCCCACCATCTGAGCGCCTCTGTGAGTTCTCATCTGCGTAGGTATTCTTGGGACAGGTTGCAGCAGGAGACTACTTGCAGTTGAGTAAATCGTTTTGGCAGAAAATACTTTTTGCCTGGCTGTAAAAACCGAGACATGGCTCGAATTGAGATTTCATCCAAATTATGATTACTTCAACATAATCTGCAGTCTAACATGCAAGTGAGGTGTTCAGCTCACAAAATTCAGACCTACTGATTTATCCTAATACAGTCACACTCTACCTCCAATAGCCAAGGGAACCCCTGCCACCATGTGAATTACTTCATTGCTCAGAGTTACATTGACAACAACTCAAAGACACCTCACTCCCAAAGCAAGCAACAGGATCTTCAATTGTAAACGAATGGCTACTGGTTAGCCCAATCCAATATTCAGTATTACATCTTATAAAAAGAAATAACCGACCCTCCCCTATTAAAAAAATGACAACAACAACAAAAACCCAAAAAAAACCCACAAAAACCCACAAACCACCCCAAAAACTCCAAAAAAATGTGTAATACTAAAGTAGAAGAGTAAGCAACTTGGGAAGTAGAAGAAAATATACTTCTATATTCCACATGGTTTCCACCTTTTTATGGTTGAAGGCTGAAATATCCATAGCATCTTCTAATACTGAGAGTGGAAAGCAGCATAATTCATTTACCTTTGCTTGCACAAGTATTTCAGCTATGAGTTTTATGGCTCATCTCTGAAGAGCCTGCGGTACAGACAACACAGCTTTAGTATGCATTTTGGTTGGTGAAATACTGCTTGGAATACTTCCCTTTTTCTTACAAAAGTCAAAGCTGTCAGAAGTCTAAATCTGCTGCTCTTTCTTCCTCTATTTATAAGATATTTAAGCAAAGGAAACACCCATCATCAAGCTGAAAACAGTGCCCAACTCACTATGTTTTTATAACTTCACCTTCCCTAACCAAAATAATGCAAGTGACCAGAAGCAAACACATACGGCTTTCTATGTTAACACGATGTTTTTAAGTGTCAATTTCAAGTAGTGAAGAATTGAAGAATTAAGAAATTTGAAAAATAAATTGTCTAAACCCCATCCGGTTTTACACACAATTTAGTTACATTTTTACAGTGATGGCAAAAGTTATGCTTTCATTTACGGTCCTTTAAAGAAGTAGTTTCCCAGCTGTGACAGTATCAGAGGTTTAGTTAACTAATCAGTACTTCAGGAATTTACTCTCGATGTTGATGATCATTTAACATTTCATTAAACTGGAATATAGAATACAGATGGAGAGCATTCCTCCTTATGATAAAACATATTCTGGACATGTTTCCCTTAGAGACTTAGACACAGTACACAAAAAATCTTACTCTTCGGTTATAAAATTATTTCCAAGGAATGTATTCTGACTTGAAGAAGTTCCTGAAGCTCATTTGGAAAACTACTTTTCTCTTCTTCATAGGAAGTCAGAAGAAGCCTGACAGCAATCTAATCAAAACATGCAAATGAGGTCAACTTTCTTGAAGCATTGTAGGATTTCTCCAGAGAAACTTACAGAATGTCCTGGCACAGAGGTATTTTCTTAAGTCACTGACTATACCCTTCTATAAGGCCTCATTGTCAGTCTGTACTCTCGGCTGGGTACAGCTGCCCCAGCTGGGGAGACACTTCATTTTTAATTTAATTCTAAACACCTCAAAGGGACGGTGAGCTTCCAGAAGCAATGGAACTACAGAATCTTACATTTAGCCTTCCAAAGTAATAATAATTTGATAAATAATAATTTATTCCACACTCAAACTTAAGTGACTTGACATTAACATCAAATTAAAAGCTATGGTCCCAACAACTGTTTTCTGCCACTGATGGTTACACTCTTTACTACAGCTCGCATAGAAACTGACTTCGCACGCAGGCCGAGGTAAGAATAAAATAAAGTCTCTTTTCTTTCTTGACTCTCTTCCTTCTCTTAGATGTCTGTACCATCCATTTCCATAGCATTTGATGAGAGACTGGAGAGCTGAAGAAGCTGTTAAGGTCCAAGCATGCGTGATGAATGTTAAGCCTTTTTTATAGAAGCCAGATGAACTTGGCTGAGAATTAGAATCGGCATTCAGGAAACCCTGCCTGACAACCAAAGGAGGGGGTTCTGCTAATACAAGCAAACACCACCAGCATCCTGCCTTTGCAATAGTTTATACGAGTGATACGTGAAGGTGGAAGATGAAAAAAATGTCAGGTTCTCTTCAGCACTGCAAAAGCGCACACTTCCATGGATAATACAGAAAAACTCACATGTGATATCAAATCACCATACTTTGGTTTCCCACAGTTTGACAACATGCATGAACATATTACAGTCTTCCTGCAGCTTGCATTTATGGTAAACTATCTGAGAAACTTCTAATTTTCTGATATTATATACAGCTTCCTGCTTATTGTGTCTCTTCTGAAATTGCAATGAGGAACGCTGGTGCCCAGCAATTCGCACAAAACCACATACAAGCATCTCTCTACAAATAGGCCATATTGCACTTAATAGCACCACAGAGTCTGGTGTCTCTGATTAAGAAAAGCACTGAAGGGACTTCAGCGTAAGTCGAACAACAATACTATCCCAGCCTACTAACGTACAGGGGATGGGATTTTCAGAAAGTATATAAGTACTGCGATTTCTATTAAATGGTGACTAATTAAACACACAAACTGAAACATGCCCATTTGGAACAGAGACTGAATGCTCAAGGCACAAGATCCAAGACTGGCATATAAAAGGCCCTAGACCAGGGGTTAATTATTTACGCAAAGTTGAAGAGCTGCACTGAGGCAGACTGAGATGGCTCTAACGCAGAGTTGCCTGTTGGTCCAGCATTCCCCCGACTGCTAAAACACACAATCCTAATCCCTAATCTCACTGAAGCAGGGCTGGGCCTTGAACCTGGATGGCTTTGGTAGCCAGACAATGAACTCTTATAAAACGAAGTCCATTGTATGTCCAGATGAAATGCAGAATTTTGTATATGACTTACAGATTAACAGGGTCAGAACTATATTTTGACACTAAAAGAGCTGGAGAGCTTCAGAGAGGGATAAACCCATTCTTCTCCTGTGTTTAAAGATGTGACAATCAGATGTCAAAAGACACTATCCAAATCTGATGTTATGTCTAGAAAGAGAAGGCTCTTCCTGCAAACTTTGGTGTATGTTTCTACAATAGTATGTTAAAAAGTAACGAGTCCGTGTCTCCCACATATACCAAAGCAAGATCAAAGCAAAGCTCACCTAACTGTGTGTACTGAAAAGTTACAGGTTACTCTACTCCCATAATAATGCACATAAAACATTAAAGTTGAAACTTACGCAATCACTACAATTTAAAAATAAAAAATTAAAATAATACCTGTAAAAAAGGTATCTCAGTAAATATGATCTAATGAAGACATTGTTACAATTATTTATATTAATACATAAGATACTATCACAGCTGTATTATTGAAATACAAATAATCAGTGAGGAATCTAATGGCACCAATCCTAAACAAACAGTGATTCTGGTGCATTTTTAAGACTTCTGTTCACTAATCTTAATTTAGCAAATGAGTATTTTTTTTTCCCTGGAATTGCCTAAATACTATATTTATCCCTATATTATCTTATTACTATGTATTGCTTGCTTACTCTTAAAGGTGTTCTTATAACTCTTATAGAAAGTATAAATTCCTGTCTGCTCCTGAATTCACATGGCAAATCTGAAGATGCAGAATTTATCTCCATAAACAAATCTGTAATGATCCTGATGCCTAAACACTTACAAAGCAGATGCTTAACATTCCAAATTGTGCAACTCATATAATGCCTGACAAGTAGAAATAACAGCAGAATACTGATCATGACATCAGGACTACCTGGAGATTTGATTAATTCCTCTATCCCCCCCAAGCTCTCAAGAGGAAAGCTAGGAAAGGAATTCTCTCTAGACTTGTATTAGGAGGCTAAGTAGTGCAAACTCCCAGCTATAGTGGTGCAAATTACAACCCAGAGTAGTGAGGACTCTGGTTCTTTAACAGTTTTGACCTAGACAAGATCAGGACGCAGGTTTTCTAGACCCTGAACCAGCTACATGTTCGAAAACAGGGTTTTTTGTTGCATTATATTGAAAGTTAAAAAATTGGCTTCTATTTTTAACAACTTTCGATACTAAACCTCATTTGACATAAATGCCAAAGGGAGAGTTAACACAGAGTAGGATTTTTCTCTTTCCCTTACTCCTGCTCCCCATTGAGAAGGATGTAATTTACTGAAAACTGGCTGATACTTTCCTGGCTCGGAGATTATGACTTTTAAAAAAACAATATAATCTTTTCTTCATATTATACTGCGAGCGTAGGCATTACTCTTCACTTGAGTGTAAGTCATTTAACCCTTACGATGCTTTTGATCCACAGATCAAAAAGCATTCATTACAGATGAATTCATTACAACCTGCAGTCTTCTCAGATTTTATTATAACATCATCCTTGCTTTGTAATGGAAAAGTGATTAAGTGACTCCCAAACACCAAACATGCCAGTGGTTTAGCAAGTACCAAGAGCCATGAATCTGGAAGAACAGGCTCTCTCTATAACCACAGAATGGTTTGGCTTGCAAGGGACCTTTAAGGATCATCTAGTCCAATCCCCCTGCAATGAGCAAGGACATCTTCAACTAGATCAGGTCATACCACCATGCCACTCTCTCAAAAAATAGACCACAGTCTCTGGCCTCATAAAATCACAATAACTTAACGCATCTTCATGTAATCAGATTCACATCACTTAAGCACAGTCAGAATCAGACACACAACATTTAATTTGATTTTGGATATGGATTTTTCAGCCCACAGTGATTTAGTGCAACTGAGTCATTCATCCATTATAAAAATAATAATACTGGCTTCTTATTAATAGTACAGATTAGAGGTAGTTGAGATGAAAGCTGGGGGGGTGGGGAGAGGTTTGTTTGATTCCTATACAATTCTGCTTTTTTCACTGGAGTCATGTCAGCGTGAATGCAAACACAACCAAGCCCAGGCTAGAAAACCCAAAGCCTAAGGTTTAATTACTACAAGATCTGGGCTACCTGGCCTCAACCACTAAAGCATTTAGGCAAAACAATTATAAACAGCTCCACTGAATTCCAGGAACTAGTCATACACTCAATTTTAACAGCTGAAGATGGAATGGCACTTATTGCTTAATCGACCTTAAAAGACATCTCACAATCCTCAATTTGTAAAATAAAAACACAAATGCGATAAAAAAAAACAACAAAACTGTGCAGAGGCCACAACTGCAATGGCCTTTCTGTATCTTCAGTTGCCAGCTAATAAATCTCAGCTAGCTGAAGTAAATAGCCACAAAAACAAAGCACATTTTATCCTGTATATATTGAATTAGGAATTTCAGTTGTGATAACAAATCAAGTTCGATCTATTATCCCACTAGAAGAATAATAGGGTGTCAAGCTGCACCAAAATTACCGAATACTTCTAGGATGCCGAGTTAAAGAAACAGTTACTAAAAAAACCCATGTAGGTCAAATTCAGGAATCTTTCATAGTCTGAAAAGTCTGGAACTTATCCTTGAGTTTATGGAAGGGCTTTCAATTTATATTAACACCTTGAGAACAAAGCCCAGGCTTTCAAACACACAGGCCTGAATCCTGCAGTTACTATTTAAGTTACAAAGCAGATACAGAGCCAAAAGGCTTACGAACGAGAGGGATGGAAAGAAAGTGCAAGTAGCCTCCCTCACTCTCAGCATGTGCTGCATAGCATACGGAAAATAGTGGGGCTGGAAGCATATTGCCTAGGGCTGGATCTCATAGTCGATATGATATTAGATTGCTTTAGAATTTTAGGGACTTCTTGATAGCTTAATGAACAAACAGAAAAAAGAAATCCTCTTTTGCTTCCACAATCTACCTATCCCAGTGGAACCAGTCACAAATTTTCATCAGAAATTCTGAGTAAGCAACAAGACTTCTCCACAGATTTAGAAAAGCTGTCCAAGACACAGGCACAAAGCCAACTGTGAGGACAGAAAGTGAACATATTTTACTCTTGCTAGATGGCAGAGTTGCCACTGCAACATGTTCTCCTTGTCAGCGGCCCACAGTTCTGGCAGGGTTAACCATGACAGACTCCCTCTTCAGAGTGGGCTACTGTACAGCATCAAGACAGATTATTTTAGAAGGTACTTTACAGTACTGAACTAAACGGTTGTCTTTCATCCCTTTCAGACACCTTCTCAAACGTGTGACATTGTTCCATTTTTAAATTCTTTTCAGCTAATTAGTATTCGTATCCACAATTCCAGGTAGTGAACAAACGTAAAAGAAAACATTAAATCCGTCATCTAAGAAGAAACAGTAGAATGCAGGATCACCTACTTAAGAAATTACCCAGTCTGTGTAGTAAGTATAAATAAAAACAATTTTTAAAAGGGGGAGGGAGAATTGTTGTTTTTAAGTTTATATTCATCTTGTTACATTTTCTAAGTCCGAAAAGAAATATCTTTATGGTATCACTCAATCCAAACCCCTCCCAAAAAAACCCTGAACCCACCCAACCAGAACTTGCAACAGTGTCAAAAATTCAAAGAAAACTAAAGAATTAATAGCCAAAAATAATGGGAGGAAAAAAGCTTACCAAATGTGAAGTGATTCATTACTGATCTTACTCTTTGCAGATAGTGAAGGAAAAAAATCACTTATTTGTGTCTCTCTATGGCACTGCAAAGCCCATATCAGGCTTTGACAGAGTTTACTCATTTCTCCACCCTACCCAGGTATTTGAGTTTGCTTCCTAGTGCTGTACCACAGTACTAACAGAAATCTAACACCCTACTGTTGGTGTTTTTGCGTTTGAAAAGCAGTCTGAGATCACAAGCCAAAACTATGGAGAGAGAGAAAGAGAAAGAAATAAAACTTATCCATTCACATATATACGATATGCATAATGAAAAATAGCTAGCAGCTTTTATGGCTTTGTTCCTGCCTTAAATGCAGAATTGACTTAAAGAACTGCTGGCAGTTTAAAGAAAACTAGGAGACAGGTGAAAAGCATTTATGTAGCCTCTCCGGCAGGGAGACAGAACAAAAACTCATCAATTCTCATACTACCTTTAGATATTTGCTGTCAAGATACGAGGGAGAAGGTTGGTCTTGTTAGCTTCAGTCGGAAAAAACAGGTATTGGTGATGACTGCTAATGAAATCTTTATGCTATCTCAGCATATAGTAAGTTTCACATTCTTAACTCGTCAAATAAAAATATCCAAAAATGTAAATCTAAAGCGTCAAAATCCCAAACACATTAGAAATCCTAATTTTTTAAAGACATGGGCATTTTAGTCTTTCCTGTTGCACTTTAAAAGTTTTTGAAGATTATACAAGAAAGCCATCAAAAACTTTCCATAGGACCAAAGGTTAGCACAAATGGAAATTTGAGACTATGCTCCATACAACGTGACCTTCGAGCATTTGAGTTCGACCTTAAGTCAAATCCTTTGCTTGTCATCCTCACAATTAAAAATATTTCTAGCCAGGCTGGTGTGAGCCCTGAATCTATTTACAAGCTTGGTCTTGATACACAAATAATAAAAGCAGAATATATTAGATGGAAGCAAAATTACAAGTGAGAAGCAAACCACTTTTGTGAAACATTATATGTTTTGAGGAAATTTTTAAGGCACAGTAAACAACCCCAACTACTGTTGACTTTCTTTACTACTTGAGCAAGAATGCAGGTGATTTTCTTTCTATAAAACTGGATAGTTGGCGGGGGGGGAAGCAAAGGGAGAGCGTGTTTGGAAAGCTGGAGGGATTAAATCTTGCTTTTCTACTGACTTTGTGTGTGTGGGAAGAGGCAAATTGCTAATTGAAACTGTTTTGTTTTCTTCATACATTAAATCATTACCTCACAAAACCTCCTTGTGGTATTGTAAGGATTAACGTGAGACCTAAAAGTATTCTGAAAATTAACAAACCGACTTTGCGCTTACTTTTAGTAATGCAGCTTCTGGTTTTTTTTGGCAGGGCTAGTCTGACAGAATATCAGAATGCTTATTCAAAATGTCAGCATAACAACTATACAAAACTGTGAGCATTATCTGGATGCAGGAAGAAACAGTAGCATTTCTGATTCCTACACAAGCCTTCCGAATTTTCTGGACTTCTGCCTGTTGTCACCATTTAATCTCCATTATATCCTAAGCAACTGACAATTAGAATATCACCATCATCTCTGGTATGTAAACTGCACTGAAGACGAAGTGAGGGGTTAAGGTTTACACTTTGCTACGCTCCCACTGAAAAGCCATGGACTAAAATACACATGAACATGCACAAGCACAAGATACTTTTGCCTAGTCAGATTACAAAACCAAAGGACAGGCATTCCTTTGATAAAACCAAAGGAATACCTAAAATTGAGTTTAAAATGTTTATCGTGGAAGTTAATTTTGAGGAATGTTAACTTCTAACTTTTCTACTGTTGTTTTTCTTTTTTCTTTTGGCCTTTGAGGAAATTTCTAAGTGTGACAACGGATTGTGCAGCTACTGAATCTGAATACAGAAAAAAGGCACTTGCGCTTTGGTACGAGACCCTAGAACCACAAACCAAATGTCATAATGAAACTGATCACAATATGGTCAGCTAAACAGTTTTTTGAGAAACATCTTTGTGAAAGCTTAGCTGTTTCTACCACATTTCTAGCACAATGATACTGGCATCAGAGAGCTGATAAGTAGTGGGGAAATAGAAGGGTTCCTTGCCCTTCACCCCAAGAGTGTCTTCCAACACAAATAAAACAACACTTAAGAGTTTAATGCTGTTCTGCAGGACTGTAAAACTGATTGCAGGACTCTGCAACGCTGATAAGATTAATGAGCTGCATCTGCATCATGTCATAATGCAGTAAAAACAAGTACCCTGAAAAACTCATTTTATACTTAGCCACACTTCTGTGTTATTCGACATGTTAAAATAAGATTGTTTAAAGCTTGTTACTGCTGCAGTTGAAATTCCCATGTAGCTGTGACTGACAACTTCTAGAGAAAGCATGATTGTCTCTCACGGAGTATAATCAGTTTACTGTACATAACATAAAGTTAACATTTTATTGAACTGTTTGCGGCTGAAAAGCTGACCACATAGCATTTAAGTGTAATTGCAGAAACCAGGCAGGCTCAGAAAACAGCAGAACATTATTTTTACTATTGTCTTGTACGGGTAGTCAGAACTCATCTGAAACAAACCAGCAGAATTTCTGGTTAAACGGTAAAGTAACATTTTGTCAATATCACAAGTATCATTTTAGATCAGTATTTGCTTTCAGACTGAAATGGCTTTAAATGTCATAATTCTCAGCTACATGCAAAAGGCCAAATTTCTGGAAGCAAGCACTTTAATGTGATCTGTTCATGTATTGTTGAAAATATAACCAAGATTGTGTCTGTGGCACCTCCGGGCTGCTAAGCACTTCAGAAAATCTAGATGGGGTCTTTTCCTTCTCAGTGTCTCTATCCGAGTTGGGCCTTTTTGTGAATCAGTTTTACAACAGCACAGATAAAGGGAGAAAAACGTATTAATCAGTTACAATGCTTTTGAAACATTCATCCCTTCCAACAGTTCTCTTCCCACAACCACAAAACAAAACTCCTATAGATATAATTGTTACAGGGCTCTGTCATGAAAACTGCCAACCACAACTAACCTGAACTGTGCAGTAACAAAGTAATACTGGAAGGGTCACTTGCACTCTGTAGAGACCAGTACAAGCAAATGTTCAGGGGTTATACAGTTCATGTACAACCCTCTGATTTCCTTTTAAGGATAGCAGGAGAAGACACACATATTTAAACCGAAAGAGGCTTGAAAAAAGGGCTGACGAAATCATAGAGAGATGTGGTGTAGATTAGTTTGGAAATGAGGGAAAGGATTTATGTTTTGATTTGACCAAAGTTCTCTGTGTGTATGATGTAAAATTGTCATAAGCTGTTTCAGCTAGATTTAGACCATGAGTAGTGGAATTATGTTCAGTTATTTTCATGTTATTCAATTTAGGTTGAAAGAGCTGAAGAACGACTAATACTGTGAGACTTCTACTACACCTATTCCCGAATGCATCCAGGCCTACTTGAGAAACTTTAGTCCATACAGCGCTGCTGGTTAGAGGTGTGATTTTTTCATTTTTATTTTGCAACAGTAGTATATCAGCAAAAACTGTAGCACAGAGGCAGTTGTACCACAGTATTTTCACTTCTGTAGCTTACTGTATTCAGGGACTTGACAGAAGCTGCATCATCAAAACCACTTTTTTGTTGTGTAAATGGTGTTTATTCCAGATGGGTTTGGTGTCAATGCTATGCCAGCAAACAACCCATAACACAGATTAGCAATATCTCTTTGCCATAGACATTGACAGTGTTCCTGTACCGAAACTGTACGGATCTTCCAGTTTTCCTACAGAAGGCAGTTCTAGCACTTTGCAAAACTGTTTTGCAGAAGTAAACACAGACAAACTAAGGTTTGAAATTTACAGTGCCTTCATTTAGGAGACTTCAAGGCTTAATCTGATCTGGCTCTAGAATAGTAACGTGAGGGCTTCTAGAACATGACATACTGACTTACTTGAAATGTCCACCAGTGGAAGAAATTAATTATGGTCTAGAAGGGCCTACTTGTTTCTGCTGACTATAGAGAAAATCTATGTAAGTAGTTCAAACATAAATGTTTTCAATGCTGGCATCTAAAGGTCCACAACATGAATCCCCCCACTGCCTTCTCCATACTTTTACAGCTCTCACATCAGCCCATTTCTGTCACGACAGAGATTTGTGGGTTACAATATAGATGCGTTATAAGAGGTATGTATTTCTTTCTCTTAGTCCTCCTCAAGCACCAAAGGCCTTCAAAAAGCTAGCTGCAGTTTCACAGTCTGCTACGTGAACACTAGAATCAGCTACTCGGATCATTCTGCCATTTGGCTGAAGAAACTGATATTCTGGAGGAAACACTAAACTGTAGAAAAAAAATGCTAAGTCAGTATTTGCCAGAATTTCAAAAGTTCTCATTTTAAGGGAAGTTTTCAGATGCTCTTGTGATGCAATAAACTGGTATGAACATCTAGGAAAAGCTGTCATTAAAAATTAGTAGTCAGCAAGGTAAAAGAGAAGCAGGGACACAGGACAGCATGTGATGATCTAGTAGCACAAACATGGCTCTTACCACATGAGATAGGATTTGACCTTTCTTTCAGCCGAAAGACAGAGATACTAGATGCTTATTTAGCTATGTTTCTATAATTTTCAAAAAATCAGAATTAATTTGAAAATATTAGGTTATCCATTGTAATGTAAAATTACAGGATAACCTAACTCTGGTGTCATGTCTTGCAGGGGTTTGCATACTATACCTCAGAGGAAAACGAAATCCCTTCCTCCAGCCCTACAACACATGATCAGATTTGCAACTCTGTCCTACCAACTCTGTCTTTCTTATAGATCTGGTCATTATTTATCCCATAAAGCATGAAAGCATTTTTAAAAATCAGTGACCTCCTTTTCATTACTTTTCTTACTACATACATTTATCTTTAAGCCTGAAACTAATCACCAGGACAAAAACTGTTTAGATTTTTTTTTTCCTTGTGGTAGGGAGGGAGGGTGGAGCAGGGAGTTATGGCAGAGTAACAAGGGTTGATGAGTACTGGATAATCTGAGGGTTTAAAAATTCAAAGTACAATAAAATCCGGAAAACCTCAAAAAGGCAAAAGCAAATGATAATCTGAATAGACAACATATCTGGTAATATAATCAATCCGCCCTTCATTTGAGCTTACATCTGAGAAAAAGTGTAAGAGTCACACAATAGCTGGGGCTCATTTGTTATAGTAACTGCTGATGAGCCAAGTATTTATTTCCATAGTATAGTAACTGCTTAAGCCAAGTATTTACTTCCATATATCTGCAACTAGGGCAGATATAAAGGTCTGCAACCATCCTGGCAGCACGCTCATTTATAACATCCAATGCTTTCAGACATTTTCACATTACTAACACAGTAGCTGAAGTTGGGAGTGAAAGGGATTCCCAAAGTATACTCTTGTCATTTAAAAACAAAACCCAAATCAACAAACATGGCAAAAATAAAAAGCCTAAATCATACCACCCATAACAAACAACTGTGACTCACTTCAGACCAAATTGTCATATACCATAACCTTGGCCACTAGCTTCAGCTCTACAGGTCAGGTGCTTTCAGCCATGCTCAGAACTTACTGCAGCTCTGACATCTAAAGTAGTCTAGGCACATTCAATGTAAAGTCAATAATCTTAAGACATGGCATGACTCCAACCTTTTCACTTCAGTTTCTTTGGTTTCCATGAAGCAAAGTCACACAATATAAAATGAGACATTTCCACACTATACAAAAGAGTACAAGTCTAACTGGATGAGTTACAACTAGCTGCAACAACTTCCCTGTAAATCTTATACCAGGTCCTCAGTAACAATGAATGAAAATAAAACTCTAATCACGTATGAAGTAACTAGCAGAAGAAAAGGGAATCTGGTAAGACATTTAAGGCCACTAACCATTCATTTCCTTGACTGTCAGTATTGAACTGACATCTTGGTGGCAGTGTGATATGATCTGCAGTTGCCTCTGCAGTATTTCAGTTTCAGGAGATGAACATGTGTTTTCAATGTGAATCAATCTGTTGGACTCTGGTTCTTTATCTACAGTAGGCTTCAAGGCTCCCCCTTTCTATAAAGCCCTAATGAGAATCAAGCACACTGTACAGGATAAAGTTGTGTTACAAGTATAGAATGGCAATTAATTAAATGAAGTCAAAACTGGAATTTAGTGATATTCTATGGCGTCTGTAACTATACTACTTCTCTTGCTTGTATGCATCATCATAATGCTGAAGTCACAGATATTCACCAACCTGAATGAAGTAGAGTCACGCTTTTAATGATTTTGAGCTGATTTACAGAAATCATGCAAAGTTTTAAGTATTGCATGAACAAAACTGTGGCTGTCTTGAGGTACATTAGAATTTTAGAGTTAATCTAAGTCCCAAATAAAGAACTAAACCCATGGAAAACTAAGCTCAGATGCAACTTCCACACTGCCCAGAGAACCAGAAACCAGTGGTTTTTGCTGAGTACAGCTATCAGCCTCTGAAAGCAGACAGATTTTTAACTGTCACACACCCCCACATCTCAGCTTTGCATGCACGACATCCATATGCAACAGAAGTAAGTAATCTCAGTAGCAATCTTGACCTCACACATGGAAGCACCCACTTACTTCTCACACCTACAAACACTTTCTCCCACAAGTAATTCATAGAACATATAACCATATTAAATAAATGTTTAATCATTAAATACATAATCCAAAATAAGTGATGTGGGGAGCAGTAACTTTTGAAGTGAAACATTAGACTAACCAGAAGTGCAGTCTGATAAAGTCTTTTCAATAACCAAATAAAAAATACATTGGATGGACCAAATCAAATACTGAAGATAAATATACAGGATTCTGACAGCACTGATCTGTTGTTTTTTCCATTGCATGGGATAGCATGTTACCCTACAGTATTCTGCTACATACTGGTGTTTTACACAGTAATTGGACATGGTAGAATTTTTGATAAGTGCAGCAGATCCTTACAGTTTTTGTGTGCTTATAACCCCTTCAGTAAAGGGCATGCACAAGGAAATGGGGAACAACTGCTGGATCAGGTCTGACTGGAAGTTTAAAATAGATCCTCCCTCAGCAGCACGCTGACAATAAACAGTTTACTGTGGTCCGAACTGCAGCCCTCAAGGGACCACACTATTTTATTGGAAGAGAACGGCTCGAAGAAGGCTCCTGTAATCGACGGCCTAGCCGGACTTGTCAATGCAAGAGGAAAGACATGCTCAGACTCAGGCGTCGAGAGCTGAAGACTTAATAAATGGAGCAATTGACTTGTGTGTATCTTGTCGGACAGAAGGGGGATCGCCCACCACTGTAAATCAAGTGATCTGTGGGGTGCAGCACAGGCCACACAGCCAGAGATTGCTTCGGATAAAGAACAGATGGCCCCCGGAAGCGCGTACCAAGATGCCCGCTCCATAGGCATGTCAAACTGTGGAGTCCAGCTTGTGATGACACAACTTTACATGCCAAGAGCCAATCAATACATAATAATTGACTTAGTCCCACCTTGCAAAAAAGATTTTCAAACACATAAAAATTGGCACTTGAAAACTCTCTTTGGGAGGACGAGCCAAGCGAGAACTTCACCTGACGGATGGGTCGATGGGCCTGAACCTCTCTTCCCCCCCCAAGAAGGGACGCCTTTTTGGTAAGAGTCACGCCTCTGACTTTGTCGCACGTATCCCTGGGAACACATTGTTAACTAAAGCGCTAAACCATTACTTTGAGCTCAAGTTTTATAGACAGTGCATTTATCAACGGCAATCCCGAATCTGTGATAACTGTCGCTTGAATAAATTACCTATTGCTTCAACTTCGCGAAACTGTTTCAGTGGAAGTCCTTGGAGGGGCTCTGACAGGCAAGCTGAATCTGAGAAGTGGCTGCACCCTTAACCATTTAGACATAAACCGTTGACCAAGTCTGGGACTAGGAGTAGATCCAGATCTAGACTCCTCTCAGAGAAAGTTTAGAACGCAAGGGGGTCTGCTCTGAACCTCATGACTTAACAGGAGAGCTCTCCTTTTGCTGCTTATCAGACTCTCTTACCCCTTTTAACGCAACAGCTCTGTGCACTGTGACTTATACAAGGGTTCTGTACATGATTCATTTTTACTGACTGGTTGGCCAAGGTAACAATTCTACCTGTGCTGAAACAACACTCTTCTGAGATCCTTATTCATTCCATACTTGTAGTAAACCCACAATAAACACAAGAATAATTGTACTATATATTACTCAGTTTGGACTGGAGATACAAATTTTGGTCTCATATCCAAGGAATGAAACAGATTTTTTCAAACCAAACCAGAACTCAAAACATCCATTTTACTGATGGGCTGGCAATGAACTGACATTTCTGCTACTGGTTTATTTCCGGTTGCTTCTTTCTCCCTACGGTGTACGTGGATTGTATGCTTCATACAGATTCAGTTTACTCTATGGTAGCATAAAAAGATTGAAAAAACTCTATTTAAGGATTTAAGAAACTCTAATGTTCATATAGAAAGCAATTCCCAGAGAAGCCCTGTATTTTTTTTTCAAAGGAGCCCATCTTCTCCTCCACTAGTCCCATTCCCTTTCTGTCATGCGTGAAAAAACTGCACCAGACTTCACTTCTACAAAGCGCAGATTAAAAATCTAACTACTACCACAATAGTTTCCTCAATAGATTACAGCCATCTTTCTTCCCTCATTAAGAGTAGGTTACACATAGAACAAGTTATTAAATAAAAAGCCACTCGGGACTAGAATATTTAACCCTTCCCATGCAAGAAGAAAACCAATATTTCTAAACATCTTCTTATGCTATTATGTTCAGACTTTTTCTGCATAGGATATTGTATCTTATTGCATAGGATTCAGTGCAATGGCCTTTCTGAACTAGATCACAGCCAAACAGAATAAAGCTTTATGGATATCTGGAACTCATCTGATGAGCCAGAGGAATATAACAAGAATGTCTGATGAAATCTGTGAGACACCTGTTTTTCACATTCCCCTCTGCTCCCTGGAGCAAGATGTATCAAAGGAAAACAACAATGCTTTATGAACTCCTCTTTCTCCTTTTATGTTGTCTGAGGAGATAAAGAGCAGCTCCCCAAAGCCAATGGTTATTGCACAAGCACAGAAACCGTATTTAACACATGCATGCGTATTTCTATCACAAAATGGCTGCAAACGAAAATTCAGAAAAAATTACCTTACATGTAGACTAATACCAGAAAAACTTCACAACAATGTCATAGGAAAATAAAACAAAATTTTTCATCCTTTTTTCCCCTAATAGAAAATATGAATTAAAACCCTGAGTTTTTACTAAATTTTTCAGCTATTCAAAATATTCAACAATTTGAGCACTAAAATATATGCATATCTATACATTTTAGATAAATCTGTGTCATGTATGAACAACTTAGTAAGATAAACATATAAAGTAGAATGTGTCAATTCTCAAAGGTCACTCAGCATTATTTTAATGAGTCTTTCCATTACTTGCCATTAAGTTACTGTGTCAGGAAACAGTAACAGGTTACCAAATGCATTACGTGCACAGGCAGTATGCTCTTCTGTTTTTCCAAGGTGGTATGTGATAGAAAGTGTGGTTGGGGAAAACATCAACTATCAAGCTGAAAGCATTTTCATACTCCAGGTGAATGTATCAATCTATTCCTATAAAGAAATTTACTATGATATTTATGATTTAATAAAGGGACAAGTGTGTGTCTTCATTATCTAATTACTTAACTATTTGGTTTAATTTTGTAAACAGAGGCAGGGAGAAAAAAAAAAAAATCACGAGTCACTGTGGTTCCTCACATCTTTAGAGTGTCTGAACTACATTTAGGCTTGCCACAGAAGCCCACTTGAACTAATATATTGAAAGTCAGGCTGTCTTGTTTTCCAGCTTGCAGGAATTGATAGCACTTTTCACTAGAGTTGAACGATTTGTACTCAGGTTACAGGTACAAGGACAGTCACTAGGCTCTGGAGGTATTTCTTTTGCTTTCCCTCACTGTGTATTTCCAGTACAGTAACAACCAAACCCATTAGTGAGAAGATCCTTTGCTAAAACAGTGTCTAGCTTTTCCATTGCAAAAACAGTGCTACAATTGAAAACAATTATTGCAGTTCTGTTGGAATGCTCTTCCGAAGACTGGCTGCAGCATAACTTGAAGCCATTTCAAAGAGCCTTCAACCACGTGTCCCAACACACTTCCACTGAGTCACTCAATAGGAAAAATTTTCATGAAATAATTTCCACAGCTTCCAACCAATCTATTCTATTCAACAATAACCTGGGTTCCCTCATAGTTTATCCACACAGTACGCTTGCCTTGTAAACTCTACATGCCTCTTATTCCTTAATGAGAGTCCTCCGGAATATTTTCATCACACACAAAACAACACTGGCTGGAACAAGTGGCGATAACATTTGCATCCTGTCACATCAGCTTACCTCTAGTAAGTGTCTTTGAGCGCGCTCACAATCTCTTGCAAATATGTTTAAGAGATTTTTAATACAAAAGACTAAAGCAAATCTGATTTTTCTTCCAACTGAGGTATATACCTATAAAGCACTTGCTGAAGGCTACATAACTTCTGATCAGTTTATGTCTCTAGCTGGTTTCCTCACTAAAAAAGCTGAGGGGATACTTTGCCCACACTGCAATCTTAATCCACCACAGGTGTGAACAAAAGACTAGCATTCCTTCTAAATCCTGCACACATGTTAACTTAATGCTATAGTACAAATCACGTCTATTCAGCAAAATGTGTCCCAGGGTAAAACCTTGGTCTTCCACTAGAACTGTGTTCCTGTGTCAGCTTGCATCTGTATCACATGTTGGTCAACATTCTGCTACAGTATTTTCAAAGACAAGGAAATAATCATGACTTTCAGTTCTGACAAGCACTTTACTAGGTCTCAGTATCGACATGTAGTATTGTATTTGCCTTGTACTATTGCTATTTAGTCCTACCAGAAACAGTGGCACCATTTCAGCATGAAAATACACAGCAGTCCAGCCAAATTACAAACAGAAATTACCCTCTGAATACAGCTTGGGAAACAGAAAATAAGTGACCCAGTCCAACTGACAATTTTGTGCAGTACAGTAAGCTAAAATCCGATGATATCTACAGTAAAACTACCTTGCACTTAAAAGCAGAACTAGGATGGATATCACTTAGAAATAAGTTGTTGGTAATTTCAAAAGGAATTATTCTCGTGCACATGAGGGCAGGTTTGAGACAATACACTGTAACATACGACAAGGTCCTGGCAGTAACTAACCATCGGGATATCTTTTTCACTTCTTTCTACCAATGGAAACAAACAAAACTTTATTTTCCTTTCCACACTTCTTACAGTTCTATATTTCACCACATTGTGATGACTTGCTTCAGTGCTATTAGCTTGCCTTCAAAACTGTCTGAGATTTGTTAAAATGTGAACTCCTGTGTTTGCCTATGTAAATTATGTTGTGTGAAGTAAAGACACTCCACACATACCAGTAAGTGACAAATTCAAAGGGCCTTGACATATGGGTCCCACAAAAAGGCATAATCTTTTGCACCAATTTGCTTTTACCACAGTTCTTTGTAGCCATTTACAAAGAACTAAATAAAACCTGCACTAAACAAACACCTGGCTCTGGCAACACTGGTAGCACAAATTCTCAAACTGCCCTTCATCCAGAGATGCTGCAAAGCACATGTACTTCCTAGATCTCTCTAACACATTCTCAGGTGTACACACACATTGTTACCTCTTCACAGAATCACAGAATCACAGAATCACAGAATAGTAGGGGTTGGAAGGGACCTCTGTGGGTCATCTAGTCCAACCCCCCCGCCGAAGCAGGGTCACCTACAGCAG
>Ga0065711_1001236_pt1 | contig 46173 bp, 14 predicted proteins | sample Hoacrofraction12_FD_59098 | JGI IMG/M metagenome (GOLD analysis project Ga0065711, IMG submission 59098) | Hoatzin crop microbial communities from Cojedes, Venezuela - Epithelial fraction 12 v2 (version 2) | ecosystem: Host-associated > Birds > Digestive system > Esophagus > Crop | place... | reverse complement strand
AAAAAAAAAAAAAAAAAAAAAAGGAGAAAAAACCCTTCAGTATCTTGAAAACAGCGCAGCCGATTTGGAAAATAAGGATTTAGGGATCTTCATGTTTTCATTTGAAAATGCTTGTTACTGCAAAACGTTAAGTGTATAGAGACTAACGTGACAATTAACCTTACTTGGGTCAAGTGCAATCTGCAGGAGCGATGTGATCACTCCTGAGTACTTGCGGGTAATTTGTTTCATTGGAATGTGCTGTTTTGTAGGGCCACTGGGGAAGCCTGGCTGTGATTAGAAGACTCTCCAGCCTAGCGTAAGCAAGACCTTGGCCCTTAGTGCAGTGCCAGGCAACTTACTCCTACTCCCTGAACTGAAGAAAACAGGACTGAGTACAAGAAATTAATATGCATCTGGCACGTGATTAGATGCACTTTTCAGCTGCTAGAAGCCTGGCTTTTATGTTGTATAGTACTTGTGACAGCAGGAAGATCAAACCTACAGAAGAGATATTTGTTAGGACTGGTGAGAAGCAGCCACTTAGCACTGACTGAAAGGCAGTACAGATAAAGATGCTGAATTTGAAAAACTCTGATAAAAACTGCACTGAACAGTAGGAAGCATTTAACAATCACTGTGCTTAACTGCCCTGTCATCATTTACATAGAGAGATGTTCAAAAGAGAGGATAGAATTACAATAGGGGAACCTGGCAAAATCCTGAAAGCTGCTCTTCTTTTAGCTTCCAAGCAGAAATGCATCTGGAATGTATATTTCCACATTGTTCTCCATAAGGCTTTAATTCTGAATTCACATATGGTACTTAATTTGCATTTTTCATAGAGTCATTAATATTTGGTGAACTTGAAAGGTCTAGAAAAGTATTCAAAGGTTTGGATACTTCCCAGAAATGTGTTCATGCTTTACTGGCCTGGAAGTCTGGCATGAAATCTGCAGCTCAGATGCTGACCTGGGATTTTGATTCTTTCTTCGTGAGGTATTTTAATAACAGAAGGCTTCTTCTCAGGCTTGTTGTATGTTTTGGGCTCGTTCTTACACCTATGGATCATTTTGTTGTTGGTACCTTTTTGATCACATTTCTAGCAGAGGCCAAATACAAGCGAATGTCAAGAATAGGGAGCAGCAGGTAACCTGAGGCCAATGTACCTTGAAACGAAGGCAGCAGATTGAGGGCTTGAAATCACCCTGGACAAAAACTACTCTCTTGATTCTTAATCTAAGCCAAAGGAAGCAGGTCCTGGCCACGACAAGGTTGACAGCAGGCTCCCTTCCACATGCAGGAACTGCAGTGGTGGCCACAAGACAGTAGGAGAGTTAAAATGCTCAAATTAAAGATGCTTTATTGTTTTCAGAGGAATGCATGAGATCACTGTGATTTATTCTCATCTGGACAGCTTTCTAGTACTAGGCACAGTGTAGCAACTTTGACCAGCAGCAGGAAACTTCCAGATAATATGGGAAGCTGCTTCTGCCAGGGGGAGACAATCAGCTGCTAGGACGACGTGACTATGTGAAAGCAAGTCTTACTGTGTGTATCTCTTAGAGATAGGGCGTAATCTTAGTTTCAGAAACCAAAACAAATCACAAAATATCATGAGGAAACTCATTCTTTTTCTTCTTCTCTTTCATGAAGCAATAAATCATTTCAGATGAGAGGAGCAGTATGATGGCTGATGGGAGATGCAGTATGGATTCCTCCCCTCCTCCCTTCATACCACCCATCCAGGGGCAATGAAGTGCAGAGAGTCTATTGTTCTGCTGCTTCTCTTTTCTTTTATCTGTGCAGCTGTGTTCTCCATCAGATACCATCATTCTGACAGAGTTACTCTTCAGAGTGGGGGTAGATGATTTGTTAACTGCTTGTCTTGGAGTAAACTTCTTGGTCATTCGAGTTAGCCTGACAAAAGAATAAAAGAAAGAAAGTAATTGGTAATTATTCCCTCTACCACTTCCCTCCTCTCAGTTTTAAAAAAGAGATACTTCTACAGCTGTTCTGTGTACCTATTTAATCACTTACACCAGCTGATGAAATAAAAGCTCTTGTCCCTTGGCCCCTTGCAAATAATTCTTGTTAATTATTTTTTAATTATCCTTCCATCATTGCTCCTGGTGCCGCTTTCATAATTTCTGCATCAGTCGTTGCCAACATGACAAATCTAAAAACTTATCACAGAGAAGTATTGCTGCTGCTGTGCTGGCTCCAGAGGAGGAAGAAAAGGTGGAGAGTGACCCAGTGGGGCTCCTTGGCTTTGCTGTAGGTGAGAATCCCTTACTGCCACACACGCATGCACACGCGTATCGACCCCACGCGTATGGACACACTTGCACGAGCGTGTACAGGCACTCATTAATTAGCTCAAGTTTCACATTAACGAGCTAGTATCCGAGTGCTTTCAGGATGGCTGACAGCATATTAATCAGAACCATGTTTAAACAGATGGGGACATTGTATCTCTCCCTAATCCAGACAGGAGAGAAAAGATCCCCGATGTGGAAGAAGAGATTGAGGATTGCAATGCTCTGAGGTTAGTTTCTAAGGGATTAAAAGGATGAATTCATTTTTGCTGTTGGAAGTGTGCAGTGAAGATATCATCATTTTGCTATGCTATGTACCTGCAAGTTTACAGAACTTGTGTTCCCAGAATGTAGGTCCTGGCACAATTTCTCTGTCCCCCACACCTTCCCCTTTTAAAAAACTAGTGACAGAACTTGCTGGAAGGTAAAGATGAAGCAGAAGTGAAACCCTAAATGTGGATGTACTTTTGAGGGAAAGGGAAGGAAATGGAAAATAATAAGTGTCTTTCCCCAGGAGCCAGAAATATTAAAAACAAAGTATTTTCAGCATGTGTGACAAAAGCAAGTCATGAGGCAAAGAAATACCTATGCACATTATTTGCGTCAGAGTACTTATTTATTCCCTGAACTGCATTTTTTTTTCCCCTAGGCAAATTACTTACAAACTGATGTTGTGTTTTACCTGGTGTTCCTTAGAATTAGTTGATAGGTGGCTTATGCAAGGAAGTTCAGCCCCTGGCCTGCCTGCAGTGATTCACCACCATTGTTTACCTGAGGACTGGGCTTGCTATATGTGAATCATACTTTATGCAGAGTTTGATGGTTTTGCTCTTTGATAAGCACCTCCACAATTTAGCTTGTGAAGATCACGTGGTGCTATCCCCATTCTCTTTTCATGGACATTGCCTAAAATGGCAGATTTTACATCAGTATATATCCTATGTTTCCGTTTAGCAAATAAGCTTGCAGAGGATGTATTACCTTCTGCATTTTCCCAGCTCCAGATGCTCCAGGACACTTTGCATGACATTTTTTCATAATCACAAGAATTACTTTCCTTGGCACCTTGTAGACAGAAACTGGCATACACAAAAATACTTTTACAGCTGAATTTTTGTGTTGGGTATTTATGGAGGTCACAGGTTATTTACATTGTCCCTGCAGTGCCTTCAGAGGCCATGAAAGCAGCACATTAGCTGTTCTTAGTCAGAGGAGTAAAGTCACAAGAGTGACTGTTTGAAGTGAGCAGAGCTTCCTGCTGACTGCTCACCTGTAAGTGGTGCACATCCGTGAAGGTCTGACTAACCTATGGTCACAAAACAAGAATGTTTTCATAGCAAGATACAAAATGGATCGGGTGCTGCACGACTGTAATCCAGCATACTGATTTTTGCTATGCCCTCGGTCACCTCAGGTTATTTTCTTGGTGAAGTTTCTTCCATTTGCGAGGTTTCTCACTATTTAAATAGCTGATGCCCACATAGAATGTGATGTATGGCCTAAAATTTATCCATAGTATCTCAAAGTGCCTGTACCTAGGAAATCCATATGTAGATCTGCCTATTAAACGGATAAAATATTTTTCAAATATTGGCAACCTGATAGAGTTTACAACTGTCTGGGTTTTCTTGCTGCTACGAAGGATAAAAAGTTCCCTTTGTCCTTTCAAATTTGTACTCTCACAGCTCACATTTGTCAAATAACTTAGTCACAGAGTCATTTCTCTCAGGAAAATCCCAGGGGCCAGTCCAAGTGTTAAGTAACATAATGAAGAGGATTTGACAATGTTTAGACCTTCAGGTGGAAACCAGTTTGAAGATTTAAAGGTGGGCAGAGTCATGGCTAGTTTCCACAAATGAAAAGAGAACAGCGATTATGAAGAGCAGACAGGAGACGATAAAAAGATGGTGAGGGGAACACAACACAGGAGTGTAGAGGAAAGCCTGTTACTTAAGTCTGAAATGGTGTATAAACCAAACTCTCATGGACTGGAGGTAATAAGGGGAGGTGACAAGAGCATACGCATATGAAAGAAACAGAAGAGTGAAATGTGTGATAAGGTAGGTACAGAAAGAAAGACTGTAATTATAAGTGACTTCAGATTCTTATGATTTTTGTTGCCTTTGTAACAATAGGTAATGAATGAAATGCAGATGAGAGATTTAGCTAACAAATGTTTCTTGCATAGCTACTATGCCAACAATTCAACATACCTGTGATTCAAAATCAGGTCTAATCTAGATTCATGATCAGAATATTTTAAATCCAATTAACTAACTCACAGATCCTAATGTAATTACTGTTGATATCTCCTGATAGTAAAGGATGTGTACAAGACCAAGATGCATGGCTGAATATAGATCTTAACTCTCCAGTGGAGAAACAAGAGATACGGAAACAACTGAGTGATTTTGGAATTCATTATTTATTGTGAATGTACACAGTCAAATTTTTCTTGGGATAAAATCGCTGCTGTCAGTTTAATTACATTGCGATTAAATGTGACCCCTCCCAAGTCTTCTGTAAGTGAACAGTTTCTAACAAAGTGCTAACAGATCAATCATGAAAAGGTCTTGGCAGAAAAATCAGTAGGTAATAAAAAAGATAAAGGACACTGAAATGAATAGAGTGACATGATGTGGGATATTAACTCTATGAAGACAACTTTGTCCAATAAAAAATTTAGGTAGTGGCATGAGACAGGAACAAGTGGAGGATTCCTACCACTGCCAAAAATGTTTGGTGCTGTTTCTGAGTAGAAAATGTGGTGGTGAAAACAGAAAATGCTTTCAGTGGGATATGTTCTTTTAGCATCGGAATTGTTTAAACCAAATTAAATGGACAGGTCGATTATGGAAAATTTAAGGATTATCCATACATCAAAAAGGTGATGGTTGGACTTGCATTTAAAGTGCTGATCTGAGGCCCACATAACGTGTTTCCAGTTGGGAGCTACAGCATAGACTGGTCAGTGCTCTGTGCTTGCCTTACGCCTGCTGTGGCGCAGTGAGCGGTGTTGTGCTGTGATTTGCATACGCTGAGTGCCAGTGAAATGCTGAATAAGGTCAAGATCAGCTTAACTGTATGAACTGCTAGCTTTGTTTTGAAAGGACTTATTCTTCAGGAATTTGTGTGCCCTCTTTGCTGGCTGTGGAAGAGCGTGTTGCCCTTTTGATGCTACACATTCCGTTTTATTCTAGCTGGGCTGTGTGTTTGGTTGGGGGGGAATACAAGCCATTTTCCTGGAGGAAACTTGAGAGTTGAGTTTTTCTTGCAGCAGTACTCACTTGGTTTGTCTGCAACTCACCACATGTATTCTGTCCCCTGCTTCTCCTGGTTCTTTTCCCCTGTAGCTCCTGCTTTTTCTTCCTGTGACTCCCCTTTCCCTCTCACCACTGCTACCATCACTGTCCTCTTGCACTGCTTTCCTTTCCTTTGTGCCCATCTGGTTTCCTTCTCTTGCATTCTCCAGATGTTTCCTCACTCTTATTCAGAACAAATAGGACAAGCCCCTCCCATCATCTCCTGTCTGCTACTTCTTGGGCCTGAGATCGGAACTCTTGTTTGGAAGGCTACCCGATTGCTTTTACACCTTTTTTCTTAGTTTTGCCACTGTATTAGACCACAGCAGGGGAAGCTGGGCTTACTACCTCCCAGTCTTCACTCTGAAGTACAGGTTCCTCATTTTCCTACCCTTTCAATTTGGCAGAGCAGTACTGCTTATGATTTTTCCTCATGTGGTGGGTTGACCTTGGCTGGATGCCAGGTGCCTCCCAAGACACTCTATCACTCCCCTCCTCAGCAGGACAGGGGGAAAGAAAATAAGGTGAGAAAACTTGTGGGTCAATATAAAGGCAGTCTAATAAAGCAAAAGCAAAGACCGCACGTGGAAGCAAAGGAAAACATGAGATTTATTTTCCACTCCCCATCAGCAGGGGATGCCAGGTCACTTCCCTGGAAGCACGGCTTCAGTATGCATAGCAGTTGCTCTGGAACACAGATGTTATAAAAATGAATGCCCTCCCCTTCCTCCTCCTTTCTCTTAACTTTTATTGCTGAGCAGACGTCATATGGTATGGAATATCCCCTTGGTCAGGGTTAGGTCAGCTCTCCTGACTACCTCCCCTCCCAAAATCCTGCCCACCCCCAGCCTACTGTTTGGGGGTGGAGTGGAAATGTTGGAGGGAGAGCCTTGATGCTGTGCAGACACTTCTCCGAAGCAGCCAAAGCACTGGTGTGTTATCAACACCTTTCTAACTGCCGACATGAAACACAGCACTATGAGGGCTGCTATGGGGAAAATTAACCCTATCTCATCCAGACCCAATACACCTCATTATTCTGTTCTACCTGGTGCTACCAGCAGTTCACCCAAATCCTCCTAATCAGGTTTCCATTCTGAATTTGGTTTTGGCCTCTCCCTCTCCATCCTGTCCTGACTGTTGCCATAACTAACCTTCAGACACTGGTAAGGCTGGGTTTCTGAGGAAGCTCATGTCTTGCTGCATTTGCCTTCCAAGTTTGCTTCAAAGCTGATTCTAACTCATCAGAAAGGATGCATAATACGTATGAAGACCTATTTCATTCTTTTTCTACAGAATAGCTGCAGGACGAATCTTTAAAAAAATCAGCAGAGAACAGTATCCATGAAACCATGGATATGGAAAGTGGAAAATCTGGTCAGTGATAATTACACTTCTATTGTTTTGGACATATTCCTAAGTGTTGTGGGTTGGTGGTTTTTTTGTTGTTGTTGTAGTTGGTTTTTTTTTTTGTTTCTTACTATTGGATCTGCCTTGCCGAGGTGTCCAGACTGTTTATTATAACTGCACTCTGAAATACAGCCAGGTTACAGTGATGGTGTGCTTTTTCCTTCAAACCATGCATTCTGACACAGCCCACTCTACCCATTGGGCTGCTACTCTCTGATAATTTGAAAATGGTCTTTCTGGAATTACGATGAGGGAATGTGGGAGATGACAGGAGGACTGTAGGGAATTTGCTTTTAGGAAAGATGGGTGTACTGCCTAATAGTAAAAGTCATCTTTAGGAGCCACACAAAAGAAAAAAAATCCTTCTTCCTCTTGAACACCCAAGACTGAACTTTCTAAAAAGTGTTTTCCTCCCAAAAAGCCTTGTTTCTCCCTTAATTCTTAATTCAGTAAAATGGATGAGATGATACCCAAATATATGCAATAGGGGTCACTACTATAACATAGGAAAAATAAATGGAAACATAAAAGCTAAATTTTGATCTTCCTTACATTGATGTAAATTGAGAATGGCCTTATTGAATCAAACTAAGTGGTTCTGTATTGCATTGCAATAAATGAGTTATATTTGAATCCTTATTTGTGAAAGAGAAAAGGGAGATACACAAGACTTCCAGCTGCCCAATTTTTTTTATGTGGTTTTTTTTTTTAATAGGGGTTTTCTTCTCTCCATGGCTCATTTTTACTGTTGTTGTTGCTCTCTCTGTGTAGTCTTAATGATGAGTATGTAACGTTTATGTTTGTTTGCGTGGCAGGGAGCTGAACTGCAACAAGAAAGCATTATATTTTTGGAGCAGGATTAACACGAGAAGAAGCTGGGTCATAGGAAAGGAAATCACTTGTTCAAGATTAAAAAGAATATGGTTAACACATTACTCTTTGTACAAATGTTCTCTTCCTGCACCTCTGTTTTTTTTCTGCTATTGGTCTCTCTTTTATTTCGGAATAATGCAATGACGTATTTTCAGTTTTGGATTCTGACTTAATCCTTCAGAAGTGAATTGGCAACACACAAATAGAGCCTGATTTTAAAGAAAAAAAACACTATTTAAGTCCTGGTTAAGCAATGAATTTAAATATTGGCCTACTATGTTGTCTGAGACCTTGAAAAGCCAGACTGGTGACAGATAAACAGAACTTCTGTGAGGCTAAGAGTCTCACAAGCCTATTTTTACCTCTTACAAGATAACTGACTAAAAAATAAAAGTAAAGGTCTATTTTTAAGTGTATGTTTGCATTCAGTTGAACTAATCATGACCTTAGTAACCTGGATGAATTGGGGGCTAACTACAGAACTCTTCTTTTTCTTAAAATGTGTTTGGCTTCTAAGACAAATGGACAACTTTGCACCAATGTCATCTTTGCAGCCAGGTGCCTGTTTTCAGTTTTAGTACGTAACTTCTTTTGACTCAACTGCTTCAGCTTTATTTGGCCTCTTGAACACTGTTTTTGTTTGTAAGGGGAAGGGAAAGTCAGGTGATTTCTTCTTAGAACCATAGTTTACAAAACCCTGATGCTCCTAGTACAGTAGAACTGGATAACAGAAAGTAGTTTCCTTGCTTAATGATACAAGCTTTCCTTGTTCCTTTTTTTCTTCTTTCCTCTCTCCCTCCATCTCTTTTACAGCCTGTTTTCTGTAAAAAATCCTCTTAATTTTTTTCTGGACCCCATAAGTGCGTTTCTGCCTGTCAGACATCCTACCACCCTCTGTGTTTACACATCTGGCATTTCAGGCTTTGGTTGTGTAATACCGGCTTCTGCGAAAAGCAATCAGATCTCGGAGTTTGCAGTATGTCCACAGTGCGTATGCCTGTTCCTCCACAGAGCTCAGTTTCTGACTGGTGTTATGTGTAGCTGGCTTTATGGGAAGTAGCAACCACTGCTTCCACTCACTTCACTCACTTCAAAAGAAGCTTAATTACCTCTCACATTTCTTCCAAATAATGGCTAATCTTTCCAAGAACAAAGGCATATGATCCATTCCTAGGTACAACAGTTATCTGTCTTCAAAGTGTCTATTACATTACAAATGTGAGAGCTTTGTACCCAAACTACAAAATGATCTAATCATGGTAAATATAGCTAGAAGGGTCCTTGAGAGGTCCTGTGGTCCATCCTTCTGTTGAGACAGATTCATTTATTCTGAGACTTTCTCATAGATGTTTGCATACTCTGTTCTTAATAGCATCCCAGTCAAGTGGGTCTATCGCATTCCTAAGAGCTCCTCTATTCTATTGCTTAATTATCCTTCTAATCAGAGAATTTTGTCCCCCTCATGTTTATGTCTTCTTTTCTTAATTTAAACCTTTAACTGATTTTCATTTCACCAGTGAACACAAAGGACATTTCATTACTATCTCTTTTAAATATCTGAAAATTGTTATGCCTTTTTTAATCCTTGATTCAATATACTGAACTTCAGCTTTTCCACTTTTTCTTAGGGGGTCTATTTTCTTCACCTTTGATTTTTTTTTTTTTAAATCTTGATTTATTGTTCTCTTTGGACACTTTCTGATTCTTTTCTTTCCTGAAGACTGGTACCAAAAAGGGCACAATATGTTGGCTGAGCTTTAGACTTTCTGAGGCATGTGGGAGGCTTTCATGAAAGAAGCTATTTACAAATAAGCGGCCTGACAGGGTAGTGAAATGATGATGTTGACTCTGGACAGTTCCTGAACCTTTTAATTATGTGGGCCCTTTTTGGCAGTGTTTCTGTTTAGACAGCCATTCTCTAATTCATAATTATGTCCTGATTGTTCCTATGTAAGAGTAACTGTTTTCACTTCACTTTATTGAATTGCATGCTTTATATGGTTTTACTGAAATGACTTTTAATGACTTAACATTTGAGAGTATTTACAGTTCCCCAATCTTTCATTATTTTTCTACACAAGTATGTGAAGTCAAAAGCACAGAATGAATTGAGCAAGAGGTTTGAAATGTTCTAAATTTTATGAGAGAGGAATTTATTACATTACCAATGTGGAGTCATAGTTTCCTTTTGATGACTTATACTTGTTACTGGAAATAAACTTGGCTTGTGCAAGTATTCAACCAGATGCAGATCAAAATCTTACTCAACACACTAAGGCACCTGGCCACTAGTCAGGGATGGAAGGAATCATAATTTACTGTATGAGATGAGTTTCTTAATCTCACAGAAGGTCATCTTACAGGTCTGTCCCTAAATTCATCAGACTTCACCTCTAAGGAATCAGCGCTCCTTTTCCATGTCCCTGACTTCATTTCCACTTAACTGGCAGTGAAGTTACATCTTCCAGCAAGGTAGAGCTGTAAATACTGCTTTCCTATGATGTGGTTCGCTGAGGACCTTGGGTGGTGTTGGCCGTTTTGACACAAAACTACCCTTCACTATCTAGCAGATTTTACTGTGCTTTTCAGAAACTCCACTCTCGTGAGACCCCACCTGGAGTACTGTGTCCAGCTCTGGAGTCCCCAACATAAGAAGGACATGGATGTGTTTGAACAGGTCCAGAGGAGGGCCATGAAGATGATCAGAGGGCTGGAGTACTTCTCCTACGAGGACAGGCTGAAGGAGTTGGGGCTGTTCAGCCTGGAGAAGAGAAGGCTCCAGGATGACCTTATAGCAGCCTTCCAGTACATGAAGGGGGCCTACAGGAAGGATGGAGAGGGACTTTTCACAAGGGTGTGTAGTGATAGGACAAGGCAGAATAGCCGTAAACTGAAAGAGGGCAGATTTAGGTTGGATATTAGGAAGAAATTCTTCACCATGAGGACGATGAAACACTGGACCAGGTTGTCCAGAAAAGCTGTAGCTGCCCCCTCCCTGGCAGTTTTCAAAGCCATGTTGGATGGAGCTCTGAGTAACCTGGTCTAGTGGAAGATGTCTCTGCTCATGGTAGGGGGGTTGGAACCAGATAATCTTCAAGGTCCCTTCCAATCCTTACCATTCTATGATCCTATGATTCTTTAAACCTGCTACGGTACATAGGAGTGTCATCTGCCTGGGATCCAAATTTGTCCTTTCACCTTTATTTGCTGGAGTATAGCTTCATTTTCTAGGACCAATTTGTATCAGTTCTTTGTTCACCCTTACTGTTATGAAGTCGATAATTCCATCTTGGGGGTTGTCAGTGGTACCGAAGAGTTAATAAAAGGCTTAATTTCCATGTGATCAGTGGGAAAGTATTTTATTATTGTGGCCATGGATTTTATGTGTGACTAGAACACAGTTTTTGTCCCATTTCCTTTGTACTGGAGGATTTTCTGTGTATTTGAACTCCTGTTCTGCACACGAAGCTTATAGTAGTTCCTATAAGAGTACGTACAATTTCAGGAATCATTTTCAGTGATGACACGTATGTTTAAACACCTGTGGAATCTCGGGATCTCAGTTGCTGTATATTTTGCTTCCACTGTTTGACTTTTTTATTAACAAAACCAACAGACCCGTCAGAGATCAAAGTTCTCAAGACTATTTACTGGGACATGCTTAGAAACAAATGCAGTAAGTCTTGGATTTTCTATTTTGCTGTGTAAGTTGATCACGTGTTTCAGCAGAAAAATTGTCTTTGTTCTTGAAAGTTGAAGGAACTGGTTGTAAAACAAAACCGAAAAGAGTTTACTGTAACAACAAAAAAGCTTACTGTAACAACAAAAGAGCTAAGTATAACAACATAGAGCAAACAAAACCAGGAAAACCTTGCTCCCTTACAGGGATTCAGTGTAGATGCTGACACCTCAGTCCCCAAACAGAGGTCATAATGAATTGAACTAATCTATTGCAAATCAGATACTGCTGATCAGATTATCTTTTCAGTGCTACACAGCACTACTACATATGTGTGTGGAGAGTGTGTAAATTGTATCTTGGAATAGTAGCTGTCTGATCGACCTGACTTTATGCATTTATAGTACAGTATATTTTAAGATCAACAATGTCAGAGTGGAAGATGTTTCCCCTGGATTAACATCACTACTTCCAATGCTCAGAACAAGTAACATCAAGCACCTGGAGACAACTTTACATCTCTTGTAGTGAATAAAAAGTTTGACTTGGGTAACAGAGTCCGGTAACATTTTGTCTTGAAGCCTTTTCAGAGGTGGATTTTTCCTCCTGCTTAAACGATAAGTCAGTAAAGATTTATTACAACTTCTCTCAAGAGATCTCCTACTTCTGTAACTCACCTTCTTAAAGAGATAGTCACAGAAACAATGTCCTGTATTCTGCACAGGACATTTGCAAAATGATTGCCAATTTCTGAAATATTATCATGTATTGGATTTGAATGTATCTTTAGATACTAACCCCTTTACTGCCACATTATTTTTAATGCCAGAGGTCACCTCTGACACTTTCAGTAAGCTAATGATTTTGTCTTAAGTAAAATCTTTGGGGGGTTTTATAGTCACTGTCTAAATTCAATTGCTCATAGCAGTGCATTTATGTAAAGCAGAGCTTTAGTAGGAGAGGATGTAGGGCATACAGAAGGAGAAGGCTACGAAAATCTCGTAGATACGTGGTTGAATGGGGACTTTCTGGGGTGAACAGAACCACTTTCCTGGTACATACAGTCCAGGATGTCAGGCAAAAAAGGCAGAAGGAATTGGCTGCTCCCTGCTGTGAGGCAGTGAGCAGATGCTACTTCATTCAAACTTGTCATTCAAGCAAGATGCTTGAACATACTGACAGGTTTCATCTTTTCCTTCCTTAGTTTTCTGCAAGAGACACACAAGTGGTTACCTGCAAGGAGAAGAGATGCATCCCCATTCTTTCTGGACTACAGAAAAAGCATGAAGACACACCTCATGCATTGCATGAAGGCTTGCACTCCATTCATGTCTTGGGACCGCTGACTTTTTTGAGCAAGTTTTACAGTATATAAGAGTTTCTACGGGACAGTCCTAGTGCACATGGCAGTGCAGTTGCTGTCTCTGGGTGAAAGTCCAAGTGAAATAAATCATCCTGCTTGTTTTAATTTTTATGGTAAATTTTTGCAGATGGGGACAACAATGGTTTTACCGTCATGAATTACAATGACATAACTGAACAGTGACTGGATGGTGCACTATAAACCTGCTTTAAATTTCACTAATATTCTCCTCCCTTCTGTTTTCTGTTGCATAGTCTGTATTCTTCGACTGCTGGCTTCCTCCCAGAATTATTTCTGCTGTTTTGTGATGCCTTGCCCCTTGTCATATCCAATGTCCAGATGAAACCTGAGGACCTGGAGGCGACTCATAAGGAGTCCAACTGGGATCTTCACAGAGGGAAAGCTGCTGGTGGTTTGCTTCTCCTTCTGTCTGTACCCCAGCTCAGTATAAGCAGGCAAATGTCATGCTCTTCAGAGAAGCTGAGAGTCAGATGCAGGAGCTGCTGAGGCACTATGAGGGACATGGAGCTGGGACTGGTGGGAGTCCCAGCACTCTATTTTAAAACAGCGTTCAGCAGAGGCTTGTATCAGTATGGCTAGGGCACCAGCATCTCCTTTGTAAACTGGGAAATGGAAAGCGCTGGTGGCCATACTAATCAAGGGGAGAGCTGGAGTTTAAGATGGTTGTCAGATTGTCTTACTAATGAACTGCATTAAGATAGTGTTGCTAAAAAGGTAGCTCACATTTCTATGAATTATTTTTTTCCTAAAAGTTTTTAGCTCTCATGCTCTCTTTCTTTCTGTAGTATGCCTATGTATGTAACACATATTTACAAAGTGTGTTTATAGTTAACAGGCTTTTCTACAGGAAATAAGCATGACATATTCACAAGAAGTTGCAAAGTATTCACAGCCAGCCCAATATGTGTGAAACCCTGGCTCTGATGAATAATTACAGTCACCTCCAACCCTGTTTCTTGAAAGATACAAAGCGAGGAAAGAGCATCTTGAGTAAGCCATACACTGTGTCATGGCAACATGACTCAGAGCTGAGATGTTAAGATAGGTGGGGAGGGGAAAAGGCATTCTTAAGCAGAAGCTGTGTTGCAGCCTTATGAGTATTCACTCATGCCTCCTTCTGACTTACCTCCTACTGACCCTGTGCAGCCAGCTGTGACATATGACGGCATGGACTCAGCTTGTGGTGCGAGACAAAGTTTATTTTGCAAGCAGCACTTTATACATCTTTACCTGGGCGTTAATGACCTGGGAACTTTCTGTCCCGATAAGGCAGCTATTTGCACGAGGTCTTTTATTCTACTGCTGTCCGATCCGTAGCCATATCACATGCCAGGTCAGCCAATGAGGCTGCTGATCATATGCTGTTCATGCGCTGGCTGACAGTACACAGCCGCTGTTTGTTAACTCCTTATCATGTGCTCAGCTCCCTCAGCACATACACAAGTCCTGTTCACCTCAGCATTTTTCTCTTCTGCAATCTGCTTTTGTCCCCTTCCTCTACAGCCAGCCATGAAATTTGGCTTGCAGATAGTACTGGCAACATGTCTTGCCTAGAGATTGTACTGGTGTCTTCTCTGAACAGACTGACTCTAAGTTACATGCTTCCATAGAGTGATGATCTGAGAATCAGGGGTCTGTCTTGCTCCAGATTGCTCCTAAGGAGTGTGTATGGTTCCCTAAGGGGAAAGAGACAGGTCAACGCACAGGTTGCAGCGAAGAAAAGAACCTCATCTAGACTGACAGCCGTGCTCTAGACACAAATCTATGAAAGATATCTATGTGTGTTCTGCTTCCTAATATTTAAGTGATGGCATTATCTGTACTGCAGTTATCCTTCCAAAAGTCTTTTGGGATACTAGTGTCTTTAGCTCCATTTAGCTATTAATTTAGTTAAAATAAAACATTTACTACTTGTAGTTGTTATGTTTGACTGTAACACACCCAGCATTGGCAGAAAGGTTTTCCAGTCAAGTAAATCATGTTTTACCCTTTACAGCTGGCTGGGATTTCCTAGACTCTTTGTGACTCTTGCAGAAACTCTTTTCTAGTCAACTGTACTTGAAATTTTTTTCTGACATTTCTTAAACAAGCAGGAATGAAACGGGCCAGCAGTAGTAATTTCTATATGCCCAGCAATGGGTATGCTTACAATGCGAAAAATGAAATATTGCTAGGAAAGAAGGATACTGTTCATCAGAAAAGTTCACTGATAGATGTGTTGAGTGATGAATGTGCTGGAAGTATTGCATGTGAGCAAATGTTATGACAGTGGCTTAAATCAGGGAAAGTATGGCATAGTGTATCATAACCTAAGTCTTAGAACCCAGCATTATGGATTGGCTCCAAAAAAGCTGACTCATTTGTTGTGCCTCTGGCAGATTCATGCTGCTTGACTGTGTGTACCTATTGCTCATGAGGCAGAATTTAGTCTGTGGGCTGGGGAGTAAATTTTACAGCATTTCCAGAAACCTGAAACTGAGGAAGGAATCTTTAAACAGGCATATGTTGCACATCTTACCAACAGCAACCATTTGCTAAGGCTACAAAACCAGTGCATTGCAGATGTTTCTCATCTCACATGATAAACCTGGCAAACTGCAGAAATATTTGTGTCTGTGTACCAAAAGAACAAACAGAGCAGGTCTTGCAAGTTTATAGGCTATGCTGGAGTTTAAAATGAAGTGGGATCACTCCACAGTAATATCACTTTAATTACAAAAGTTGTGTTAATTTAGAGTCTGTAAGATCATTACTACATTTTGTAATCTCTGCTTTCACCTAACCCCAGGCAGTTGAAATGAAGTGAGGGGTACAATAAGGGTTAAGGCTACTGGATTTCCCTCATCACTTTAACTACAAAACACCACTCAGCTGAATCCATACAGCATTCTCCTGGGACATAAATAACATAGCATGCAACTGCTAGCAAGATAGCGTATAAAAGAACCCCAGCCACTGAAGGATTCATTCTTAGATCAGAAGAGGCATGCACTAAACTTGTTTGAGCTAAAAGGTTTGTAGGCACAAACCTGAATTCATACATTAAATAGTGCGTAAGCATGATCAGATTTCTTCATACTGAGTATCCACAACGTTACTCAAAGTCAGTGGAAGTATTTTACATCCATGGTACATACTACACATATACGCACACACATTCAGGAAGAATCAGGCCCCATATCCCCTCTCAGAGGTGCTGAACACCCTTACCCTTTGTCTGCAATGGAAACTGAGGGTGCTTGGTTTTTAGCTAAGTGGAGTTAATAAGCAATGAAAGGAGATATTTTTAGCTCAGTGAGCTTTGCTCATTAAATGCAGAGATGGGAACCATGAATTGAGGTGTAAAATGTTAACCTTGCAGAAAATGAATTGCCTTGAACTTTACATACAGAATTTAATACAAGATAATATTTTAAAGAAAGAATGTGTATTTATCTGTCTCTATATTCATATATGGATATAGAGAAAAAATCATATCTCTGTATATATGATAAGAAGCAATTCTCACTTAAATTGTTTTGTTTCATGAGCAACTTCTATAGCTATCATTATTTTTTCCTTTTTATTGCTTATTATTTGTACTGTAGTCTATTAATAGGTAGCTTTCTTACACTGGTAGGTCCTCAGACATATAATAAGAGACCATTTCTGTCTTCCAGAAGCTTATTGCGTGTGCATCCTGCTGAATTCTCCAGGATTTACTGTAGGGAGGTGAGTTGCTTTTGTTTTTAGAGAAACTAGTTCGATAAAAATCTAAGTCTCTGTTGAGGCAGCAACAGTTTTATGATATAATCAAGCACCAAATTCAGAGCAACAGAAACTAGTACATTCTTGTAACACTTATTAATTTCATGCTGATTAATTGTGATTCAAATCCTTTTTTATTGTCAAAAGTAACCCAGATATGCTGTACTGAAGTATATAATATGTGCTAGACAAGCAAGTTATCATTATATGGACTGGAATACGTAGCTTTATCTTCGTGTCCTGCAACCAATGATGCATTTAAGTAAATTTACATTCCTGAGTAGCTCTATTAACTTTACATGTGAATGTGTATTTCCAGCAAATTCCACGGCATACTCTTGCATATAGAATTATTTATATATACAAATTTCTGCAAGGCTCTTAGTGTTTGTAGCACCAGTGATGTGGATCACAGACCTTCTAAAGAAGTGTATAAATTCCTCGTAGAAATTTTAGGTCACACCTACTCTAAATCATAAATAATTGCTCTTAATTTCATCTTTTGCTGACTCATATTTAGATCTATAAACTTGTTGCTACATGGAGGGTAGGTTTTTTTCAATTTTACGGGGAAAGGAAATAGATTTTAGGGCTAAAAGGACCTGAAAAAGTTAATGGATCTTAGAAAATCAGTAGTCGAATATGTAATACAAGCCCAGAAAAAATTAATTGCCACAGAACATGTTAGAATCGTTTTTTCCAGCCCACCACGGAACATGTAAAATGAGTATCAACAGACACAAAAAAGAATGTAGGAAGCAATTTTTCAAGCTGGGAATAACGAAAGTATGAAGTATCCTGCCAGGCACTAGGCTTAAGCGAAAAACTTTAGGGTTGTCCAAAGGAGTGATAGATACTGTCCTGCATGACAAAGCAGCACTAAAAGAATGGGCCCCAGTAGATTGTGGACACCTTGTGTGTTGCCTTGAAATTATCCCTTTTTCAGATGTTGTGATTTGTATCAGGATATGATGATTTCTTTAATCAAGTATATTTTAGATGCAAGACATGGTGATCTTTTTTCTTTCCAGAGGACAAATATGAAGATTCATAATGGTCCAGTCCTTATAAAAATGCCAGATTTCACAAGCAGTTAAAACACCACCCAAAAACAGAATCTGAGCATAAACTATAAAGTGTCTAACAAGGGATCACAGAGCATATGTTTTTACAAGCAATGAAGTATTAGCTTGGCATTAGAAGTTTTCTGGAAACACCTTAAATACCTCAAAGCAGAAAGAGTCCTCACAATTAGCTTGTCTCAACTTCAGAAAACAGCTACTTCAAAGAGTGCTATTTCTCCACAGCTCCAGCAGCTGAAACTTTCGCAGTTGCTGTAATTTGTCCTGTATGTGTGACCAGCTGAGACAAACTTATGAATGATGAGTATGTTAATCAACAAGCAGACCTTTGAATTTCAGAGCTAAGCAGGCTCTTTGGATGGGGTGGACTCTAAGACAGTGCTATCAGAAGCTTTTAGTATCCAGGGATTTCTTTTTTCACTGAAGAGTGACTTGGGGTCAGTGGTGGGAGTGGCTCTAAAATGCATCCTGTTCTTGGAAGGACCCTAAGCGAAGGTGATTTGAGCGTTTGGTGGGAAAAGCTTTAGCCCACGTGCAGGCACACTCAGCCATGAATTGTTCCTCTCCTGGTGTGGCTTCTGCACTCTGGCTTTTCGCACCTCTCCACTTTTCCTGCTCACCAGCTTTCCCTGCATGTAGATATTGTGGGTGAGATGCAGCCAGTCAGAAGAAGCTTGACAACTTGCTAACGGGCAATCTAAGTACATTTTGCTAAGGAGTATTTCCTAATTATTTATTATTCTTTATGCGTAGTATAATGGAGTATTTCCTAATTATTTATTATTCTTTATGCCTAGTATAATATCATTAAGCCAGTACTCAGGCATTTCTGAATGTGTGCCATTTGAATCTGAAACTGGAAAGAAGACATCATTTCATCACAGGTCCGTTTCTGAGGAACTGCATTCTCAGAAATGCTTTTTCCTGGGCTCAAACGTAATTTGCAAGTTATTCAGCTAATCAAAATAGTTTTTGCAAGACTGTAACTATTTGCATTCAGCAATGGTAATTTATTCTTCCCCAGTTGATTGGATCTGTAGTCTTACAGTGCTTGTGTTCACGCTCATTCATTCATTCTGCATTATACGCCTGTTCCTGAAAGACGCTGAGTACCCGTGGTTTGATTAAAAGTTATTGCATCTCTTGGGAGTAAATTTAATATGAGTGATACCCCTATAATCCAGTGTGATATGATGCATTAGAAAATAAAGCAATAACGGAGGATCTACTAGTCATTTTTTCAGTCTTATTTGAGGAACAGAAATCTTAGCAGAGAACACCATAGAAATAAACAGGTTTTTGTTCTTTAACTAGTGCAGAAGTTCCCTGAATTTTGGGAGGAAAAAAAAAAAAACAAAGGAAAAAAATGAGGCATTGATTATAAACAGGCTTCTGTCAGCTGTTAACAGCTGGGATTGGTGGTTTGCTACCAACATTATTTCAGGTAAATGAGAAGGAAGAATTGTAAACAAAGGAAAATGTTCGATCCCCGAAGTGAAACATGGGCTGATGCCTAGTATTTATAGCTTAGTACATTCCCATTAATCCATTCTGTTAATCTTTTTTTCTTTAACACTGGCTAAGAAATAATACTAATGCAACATTTCTCTGCAGTTTCTAAGTGTTCCGTTGTGTTTGAGACCTTACTTGCTAACATATATTTTTCTTTCCAAAGAGCTCATGCAGTTTTTACTTGGATCATGCCATGGAAAAGAATCACTGCATTTCTTAAACTATTAACGAATACTTTAAATGATGAAACCTGACTGAATCCAGCAGGAAACACAATCCAGCAATTACACAGCAGCAGCGATCTGATTTTTTTCTGGTTTGGTTTCAGTGGAAGAGTGGTGGTTGTTGTAATTTTGTATTAAAAGAAATACTTAATAATGTTTTCCTGTTTCTGACATACTTGAAGACTTGTCCATAGAGCTAACCACCTCATGGTAAAAAAAACCCTTGTACTCCGATCAAATATATTCTCGGCCTCAGATTCATATCGAAACATTTTTAATGATGTACTGGTGTTCTTTTTGGCCACAAGATGAAAAAGTCATAATAGCTATGAAAAGAGCGCTATTAGGAGCTTGGCTTAAAGATGTAGTAGAGAGACTTACAAAGGGGTCCATAATTTTGGAGATTTATGACTCAACTCGGTCAAATTGAAGCATCGACAGAAATTCCTTTGTTCTCAACATGATCCAACACACGTGCCTCTTTTCAGTTTATGTTTGAACTGTTAGAAAATTATTATTATGAATTTTTTTATGTAAAGCTATTGTATACATGATGTTTACTGCAAAATCTGAGTCTTGTAAGACAATGTGTTTTAAAAGGTTCAAAGCTAGGTTTTCAACTGTTATTTCAGGGTTATATTTTCAAAAGACTTCTAAAGTCAGCACTGCAGAATTTGTGTGGAAATAAGGTCTTAGTATGGACACTAAGGTCTTTGGTATCCTGGTCTAACTGGACTGAGGACCAGCAGTAATAATGTCTGTTAGGTGGGTTGTATCGCTAGCAATGATGTATTCTGCCACCTACTGAAAGAGATGAATTTAATACTTCATTTACAGTTAGCATATATGTAATGATTGTGTAAAATTTTGAATGAGAAGTTGCTGAAAATAAGCTTTATTTTGTAGTCATGTCTGTTTTGAGAAATTGTAGTGAACTAGTCTGGCCACCTAGCTTAAGTGACACCTTTGAACTTGAACTCACTCAGAGCTTTTTGTCTCAGGTGATGTCAGGATTGACCTGTGTTTGGTTCAATGCTGTAAAATCTACATTCCAGGAGCTTCAAGCTTTTGCTTTCTTCTCAGAGCTCTGTTCCATTCTAGGACTGCATTTATTATGACAGTTCTCCTTTACTGGCCATCACCATGCACTGGCGGACTCACAAGGCCGCTGCTGAAGGTAGCCAACAGAGAAGAACCAGTTAGAGGGTGGATGTGTCTGCAGGGTAGACATAACCAGCACCGCAGCTGATCACCAGGATGTGTTTAACATTAAACTGAGCCTTAATGAAACACTGCAGAAAGCTGCTTGATTGTTTCAGAGTGTGAAGTTTTCTTAGCTTTTTTGGGAATAGGGACATGTTTAACAAATTTTGTCTTTAGATGAAAACTTCATTTTCGGGTGAAATACAGTTTTGCTGCAAAACTTTCACCCACCCTTAGCAGAGACCTCAGCGGACACTTTTGGAGAACTGCTGGCTGTGCCTGTAAGGTGAGTTAAACTCCGCTGAATGCTGAAAGAAAACCAATTAAACCCATATTCTATAACACAGTTTTAAACATTTTTTCCTAAGACACAATGTTTTATTATGATATCTACACTTCTTCTATTCTTTGAAGACTATCAGAAAGACTTGTCAGTGATTTACTTCATAAGTAGAGGATAGTTAAAGCTGGAGTTTTGACTGACACTTAGATGTGGTTATAATCTTCTGAGCTGAGAGGTAAAGATGCAAATCTGCAATTGTCAGGATGGTGTGACATTGCATCTAGAGGTACATTATTTAAAAGCATGTCATCAAGTAATTGCTGATGATTAGTAAAAGGAATTATCTTCTGCCTTATTATTACTATTATTACTACTACTACTACTATCACTATTACTACTATAAATTCTGGGAAGGGTGAGCCAGTAACTGAACAAGAACAGCCCTTCTAAAACTTAGAAAGTTTCAGAAAACCTGGATTGATTTTGTGCTGTGGCATGGCTATGTCAAAAATACATGATAAAGTACAGAAGTTTGAAAAGTAACCTTTGTTTTGGATTTCTCAGTCAGGATCCGTAGTTAGATATCTGTAATATAAGTTTTATTATGCTTTTTTTTTTCTTTGAACAACCAGTGAAGGTTGAAACAACACTGTGGAAATCACTTTCTAATATGGATTCAGTTATATTAGCCTGCAAAAAGCTCCTTTTTCTGTTAGCTGTACAAAGAAAATAAATGAGATACGGAGTCTAATCCGGACAGTGAAATATGAGAAGGCCAAAGCCGATTTCAGGGAAGGGTCTGCTACTTCTCTTCCCCAGTTCAGGAGCTGGTCTTCAATAATGGCTAACATAAAATGGTGTGGCAATACCTACTGCTTCTGCATCTGGTGAGAAGCTTTACTGATATCTTTAGGTTCATGAAGCCCATCTGTAAGTTAAACAGAAATACTGCAAATATTCCTCCTGAGGTTAGGACATATCAATGCTGAAGGTAGGGATGCTAAAATTCTGGCTGCAGTCCTTGCAGACCAATAGAAGAGCAAAGCCTTTCTAAAATATAGTCTGCTGTTTTTTCAGTAAATATTCATGGTCTACCTGTTATCATTGCTCTTAATCCATGTTCTGAGAAGACTCTCAATGTCTTACAAGGTGCATGCTGTTCACACACGGGGAAACGCAAACAGAAATCTGGAGACAGTTCCTGAGGATGTGAACATGGTCTGAGGAGTTGGCAAGAAGAGGTCAGTTTTTGCCTGCCTACAGAAAACTTTGCTGGAATGTTGATAGCTGAAGAGTTAACTGGGTTATTTACAATGACTAGTAGGAAAAATCTAGAAAAATGGCTCTCAGTTGTGCTATGAACTGTAAATTCTAATGCCACTCATTAGCTACCTTCTGTGATGATGAAGGAACTTGAATAAAAGTACTGAGAAACAGCAGAACAAAGAGCAATTGCATAGAAATACTCAGCATGATCAGGCTGTCTGATAATTTGGAAGATTAACAAGAGAGAAGAGTGGCAAACTTTAAAACCCTGTGCTTTCTGCACAAGCTACATTTTTGGTGTCATCTGCGTTGTTGCTACCAGGCATGGCAAAATCTGGAATGAAGATTTTTCTCCTGGAGACTTTATGATCTTCATGTTCTGCCCAAATTGCCCTAGAGATTACTGGAAGAGTTAGAGAGAAACCCAAAGAGACCTAATGTAGGGAAGTGTGGCTTTAAGGAGAGGGGATAAAAAAACAAGCATGGAAAGTCATTAGAATTTATGCCAAGAAATTTACTATTACATTCCTTTGCTTTATTATTCTTTTCCTTTTTCCACATTTTCCTTTATTTTGGTCAACAGCCTTAATTAGCTGGCTGTTTCACAGTTCAGTATGTGAAATTTGCTTTTACTATGAATACAGATATCGCTGGGAGTTACCGTTCATGCTCTAATTGTCTATCTAACAACTGCATATGGCCTTTTAATATGAAGGCTCTGGTCACAGCTCGGATAGTTAAATTTGTTTCTGGATCTTCCTTTAACTGTGTCTTTGGAATTGTATCACTGTTAGAGTTAAATATTCAGTAACAGGCTTTATTTGTCTATATTCTATTTTTCATATTTCTGAAATCTTTTTGTCTCTGTAATAGTTGCAAAACTTCTATTCCCCCTACACTTGCAGTCACATTGTCTTTCACACACTCAAGATGTTATACGTAATCAGTAGCAGACAGCCTGTCTGAGTAAAATACGAGACAGCAGCCAGCCTGAAATACACGTGTCAGAGCAGACAGAGCAATCACCTTGTCACTGTGCTGGATGAGCTCTGTGCTGTGAATTAGATGGGCTCCAAGGTGGGTAGCAGGGCTGGCACTGCTCTGGAGGGAGACCTGGTACGGGCAAAGGGCCGGGGCACCCGCTGTGCTGTTGGCACTACCCTCTAATTTGATTAATTCAGCCCCAGCTGCTCAGCTCTTCTTACTGGGGTGCTGGCTTGGGCTGGTGCATCCCCTTTCAATGGCAGCACAATCCAGGAGCCAGAATTACCTACTGGAGCTGCTGGTGCTCTGCCGTTCTGCAAGTGCCCCATGAGTATGTGGCAGATTATTGGGATTTAGCAAGGGACAGGCAGCTCAGGTTTGGAGTAGTTTTTTTTCCAAGTCCTCATGGTCCTTCTGAGCAGGAGGGTCAGCAAGTGAAGAGACACGGAGGTGTCTGTAGCTGGCAGATTTTTCAGGGACTTTGTGATGGCTGTTTGTGCTATGAGCAGAACAAGCGTCTGTATTTCAGTGCTGACCGAGGCATAATACGTGGAGAATGGTGGCGAGGAACAGGGCTATGAGAGTCTAAGGTAATTGGGTGATGCTCAGTATGCCAAAAAAGGAGACAAGATTGAAGAAGCGAAGGGTGATAAGACTGGAGAGGTCAAACTGTCAAACTCTGTAGATAAGATTGGACAGAAAATTGTTGCCTCAGTTGAGGCAGAAGAGGTTATATTTTTGGCAATGTAAAATGAGAAGCATTTTTCAAAATGGAAAACCAGAAATTAGATAAATTATGCAGAAAACTATGGTACTTACACATATGTGGGAGCTGGAGAAACACATTCAAACAATGTTAGATGTGAAGACCTAGATAGAAAGCGGTCTTGAGGTGCAAGCTTTTATGACAGGCAGGATGCATTATACTCTGCCCAGAGAAAGGAGACAGTAGAGTTAGCTTTGTAAAGATTATTTTGTCCGTATTCAGCTTGGGTTATGCAGTTAATTTAGTTTGAATGTCTGCATTCAGTTCAAATGGTCTAAAGCTGAGTGCCATTATTGTTAATTTCCCCTAGAACCTACACTTTCCTGCCAAAACACAAACCCAGATGTGCTGACACACACAAGTTTCCATGCTTTGGGCTGGAGCCACCCTATACGATACATTTGATGCCTGCAAGGAGACTCGATTTGTTACTGGCAGGTAACAGTTTTCAAATTTCCATAGGGTTTCACAGAAGACCGTCTAGCATAGCCAGCTTGGAAATGGCTTTGTCTCCGTTTCCCTTGCTCCAGGGCTTTTGTGCACCAGCCTGACATCCCCATGAAGGAAACTGATTGGAGGTGGCTTGTTGCAGCAGACTTTCCCCGTTGCTACAGCTAATTACCTGGTTTGAGCCAAGGGTGACTCCGTTGCGTATCAGAGACTAGCTTTGAGGGCAGAGTGCTCCGTATAACCAGGAGATTTCACATGTTGGACTTTGCATGGGCTCAAACTGCATGTTGGGGTGAAAGGTGTGTGATTTTTCCTGTTGCCCTTTGGTGCTCTGCTGTGTTGTGTGCCATGCTAGCTCACTTTCCTGCCTGCTGAACAGCGAGGTGAGATGGAAAACAGAGTGCCAGACTGTGGGCAGTAACAGGGGAGGCAGATCTGGATGGCCCAGGAAGTTCTGCAAGCACTGCTGTGCCCCTCAACAATATATTAAAACCAGAATTATACTGGAGCCGCAGAGCTGGTTGCCAGATTTCAAAGTACTTTGGTTCCATCTGCCTACCTGAGGGAACGGCAGATATAAACCACTGGAAGGGAAGGCTGACGGTTATGGTGGCTGCTGTGCTTTTGGCAGGGCCATGATCCGTTTTGCTGCAGCATGGTGCCATTTGGCGTGTGACACAGGAGCAGCCTGATGGTGGTTATTTAGAAAGGGAAAGCCTCTCAGAGCTGTGGTGGGGTCCGGCTCTGCCAGAATTGCCCCTAGGCTCTGCGAAAGTTAGGCTGAATCTTGAACTGCATGAAATGTTGATGTGCGAGGGCAGGATTCCTGCCACTAACCCTGCCTGCGGGTAACACAGGCAGCTGGAGAGGTCTGCTGACGGACGTGCTCCGCAGGGTCGAGCTGCTTTCCTCACGCTCCACTGTTTGCCCTCAGATGCTGGCTTTCAGCGGCTTTTTTAGCCTGGCAGGTGCTGCCATTGCTGACAGGCCTGTGCCCCTCCAGCCCCCATGGGGAATGGTGCAGAGGCTGGCAATCACCAAAATGAGCAAATACTTGCTTCTGCGCAGCTACTGAAAGCAAGAGCACATGGCTCCTGGTAGCAGCAGAGCAGAACGGGACACAGGGGACCCTGGACGCTAATAATATGCACTTCATAATGTGCTGCATGGAAAACAAAAACAAGTCAGCAGTGACAACAAAGCCGTCCAACAACTGTCTTCCGCAGTGAGCGGCTTCTCACTTGGCTTCTGAAGACTATTTCATTTTCGTTGAGTTAGTAACTGAGAGCCTCTGACAACTGCATGAAAGAAGAGAACAGCCTTGTTTTTGGGACATAAGCAGCATAACAGACAATCTTGCAGACAAGCTTTTCTTTCTTTCTTTTTTCTTCTCTTTTGTTTGCTGTGAATATGAAACTGTACTGTTTCGACTATCTCTTTACGCAAAGAACCAGGTCTGAATGTTTCCACTGTCCGTGCTGTTTGCGCATCACGACCCACAGTCTTCTCCTGCTCTTTTGATGACAACTGCTTTGCCTGGAAGGATAATTCTGGATGTTAAATTATGATGGTTGGTGGGATCTGGCAGAGCACAACAGAGCTCCAGCACCCCTCAGCATGGTCAGACTTTCTGTATCTGAGAAACCGATGGCACAGGACTGTCTTAAAGCACCAGTCCAGCATCAGCTCTCAGGGATTACTTAGGACACCCCTCATACAACAATTGAAAAGGGGAGCAGGGAATGCTTGTAGGCATTATTATGCTCAATCACTGCTGTGTACTGCATCGCCCTTACATTGGTGGCATAGCTGTTAATGGCCTCTGTAGAGGAATAACTGGGATATGTGTTGTGGGAGGTGATGATGTGTTGTCCTCTTCACTTTCAGCTGAGGACTAAATTCAGTAATTTGAAGGTGACAGCTCTATCAGCTCCATCAGTTCCAGTGCAGCCCTGACGCAGCTCTGGCTGCCGAGCCCCCTGGCTTCCAGACATCCAGAGCTGAATTCTGAGATGGTCATAGTTTGAAACTGCTGCAGTGCCAGGCACTGGGCTTTTATCCTCATGCCTCTCACTAGTTTACTCTTCCTTTGCTTCCTGTGCTTGAATTCCAGTTAATCTCACCCTGTCCCTCATTTAACTAAAAAATAAAGCTCTTTTGTTCATATGCTTATCTTAAAATGTTATTTATCCCCAAAATCTAATTCCCAAGTCAATACGCTTCATGCAGACAGGGAAGAATTCTGTACCTAAATTGGTACAATCATGGGTGAATCACACAGAGGCAAATTTCTCAAAAAATATCAGTGTAGGTATACTGTGGCTGCATGAATGTTGACAGGCTAATAAACAGGAAAGGCTGTGAACTGAGCTTTACACATAAATGAGAAGGTGGTATTCATCCTGCCCTGCTCTTAGGATATGCACGTGTATTCCCATTCTGCCTTTTGTGGTACTGATAGCTCATCTTTAATAAATCAAAGGCAGCTTTTTCTTGCCTGCACGCTCTCTGAAGGAGAGGATATCAAGTCATACCCTAAACAGTTTTGACACACAGATAATGTCTGTTGAAAAGTGCTAATGGCAGTCTTTTATTTACAGATGTGCTGAGAAATATGCGAGGTAATGAGTTTATCTTCCCTCTTCCTCACAGGAGGAGAATGAGAGGCACATTCTCCTTTTGTCCTCCAGCTCCAAAGAAGGCTGGATTCCTGTCAGCTCTCGAAGAAGCTCCTTTATGCTTGTCTAGCCGGGACAGTTTCAAACATGCCCCTTTTGCTGTGCACAGGCACCCTGGTGGCTTGGCTGACATTGATATGAGTGTTTCTCTTTCCATTCTGCTCCTGCACGCCTGCTGTATGGGCTGACGCCTGTCAGCTGCCCGGAGTGCTGCTGCTGGAGCTCCTCCTGCATCAGTGGGCTCCTCGTCACACAGCGAGGGCTCGGCAGGAGCTGCAGGCTGTTGGCATGCTCCTGGTCTTGATCTGAAATTAATTGACATTCTTGAATCCTTAGAGATGATGCTAGAAGGAAGAACAGAAGACCTGTGAGGTAGCAAAGAGGAAATATGATGTAAAATTTTCCGCTGGCATTCTTCAAATGGAGAGGTTTGATTTTTCTTTTGTGGCTTGGTTGCTTCACCTTGCAGCCATACAAGCTCCTATTTACAGCTCTTGAGACTTGCTGTTGTCTCAGCAGATCCATGGATTTCTTTAGCCAGGAGAGGTTCAGTACTGTATGTGATGACAAAAGGCTCTTCGTGCTGCTGTGCAGCCTTGTCTGTAAGACTGGCAAAACAGCATTGTCACAGTTGTGAAAACTACTGCCGCTGGTGCAGGGTTTTGGAGAAGGAGCAAAAGGGAAGGAATTTTTTTTCTGATTTATGTTCCTGGGTGTAATTTCTTTGAAGGACACTTTGTAATTGGAGTATTACATAAATACTGTGCCTTTTGTAAGGGCATACTTGTGTAAGGTGTCCTCATCTATAAAACTGTAACCTGTTTCAGACATCAAAATTATTCATATCTGTTTTCCCTCCTCCTTTCATATATGGAACCAGTTCTGTAGAGCTCCTTTTTTTCTTGCTCTTGGTGCTGCCTTCTTCAGGTCATACTATCTAAATTACTCCAAGTTGTTCCAAAAATGTCTGGGTTTTTCTGTTCTATGCCTCACTGAAATCTTTACAGATGAAGACAGAAAAAGACATAAATAGCGTCTGAAGAGTGCATATCTGAGATTTGCGTATGTTCAGAAATTTACCCATCTTGTTTCCAAGAAAAGTGGGGATGAATCACGCTCTGGAGGGGCCTTTTTCTCTCCTCTGACTGTAGAGGAACTTTAGCTTGGTGTCAGGCAGCTGAAGTTGTAGGTAGCATTCATCTGACCCAAGAAAGAAAAATGCTCTTCCGAAGGAGAGATCAAGCTGGTACTCAAACACAGAGTAACGGGAAAGTGAAACCTATGCAGACACCATGTGAAGCACAGAGGTAGGGACTGAGCCTGCCATACCAAGTAGCATGGGGAGGTAAGGCAACATTTCACAGGGGTGTGAAACCAGTCAGCTGGCAAGAGGATGATGTCTTTTTCATCGCAGGTAATATCTAAAGGTAGAAGTGATGGTTTGTATCTCTTAATCAAGAGCATAATTGATACTTTTTTCGCTGAAGACCATGCCTATGTAGGCAGGTGCAGACAGCTACCTGCTAACTTTGCCCATTTTCTCAGTATCTGGGACTTTCTGCCCAAGTGACGAGATGTGTGCCACCTCTATTCCAGAAGCCATTTAAAATCACTTACACAACTGTGACAAGGTGACTGAGTCTTTTTTGGTGCATATATGAATGCAGCATGCAGCTATCTGCCTTTTGTAGACTCAGAGTAGTCTAAGTTGGAAGGGACTTCTGGGGATCATCTAGCCAAACCCTTATGCAAAGCAGAGCCAGCTAAATCAGGTTACTCAAGTTTATGTTCAGTCAAGTTCTGAATATCTTCAGGGAGGGAGAAGCCTTAATTTCTCTGAGCAGCAAGTTCCGGTGTTTGATCACCCTTGGTGGTGGTGAAGAATAGAAATAGTCTGCTACGTAGTTGAAATTTCCTTGTTGTGGCTTGTGTCTGTTACCTCTCGTCCTATTGCTGTGCATCTTCCATAGGAGTCTGAGTTCATCTTGTCTATATCTTCCTATTAGATAATTGTAAACAGCAATAAGGTCCCTCCCTGAAACCTTCTCCTTTAAATGCTGAACAAGCTCAGCTCCTTCAGTATCTTCCTGACTGTCCTGTGTCCTAGCCCCCTGATGACCTTGGTGGCCTTTGCTGGACTTGTTTTGGTATATTGAAGTCTGTCTTGTATTGATGAACTGAAAACTGGACACAACAGTCCAGAAGTGGTCTTACATGTCCTGAATAGAGGGGAGGGATCACTTCCCTGGACCTGCTGGTTGATGCAACCCAGCATGCAGCAAGCTTTTGCTGCAAGGATACCCTGCTGACACATTTGAATTGCAAATGTTCATCTTGTAGATATGCCCTGTATTCACCTAGTTAGAATAGAAGAAGCATAGGGACAAGACATAGCAGTATACATACCAAGTTGGAATTAAAGACACAATCCTAATGAACAAACCTCTGAAGAATCAGACCTACACTATATGGAAAAGTCTGAGCAGGGTTGCCATCACACAGCTTGCAGTTCTCAGGGCTAATTTGAAAGTCCCTTTTCCATGGTCAGCTTTGAAAAGGAATTTCTCATGTTCATTGCAAATTCACCACAAATAAAGACGAGTGAAAGGTGAATGTTTGAACAGCATCCTTTACCTATGAGTGCTAGAAACACAATAAGAGAAAGTAGTGTTTTTAGCTTTAGCTTATGCTATTTATGTTTGCAAACAGAAATTTAAATAACACTCATCACAAAGAAGGTCCATCCCTAAGGAGATAAATGATACTGAAAAGGCATAGGTTAACTTTTATCCAGTTTGTTTTTTATAGTTTTTATACACGTCCTCTACCTCTGAAAGACCTTGGCCCCTAAGCAGGCATTTTGGAAATGCCAGTATATAGTGCAAAAGAAAAAAGTAATTTCGTAGATAACTGCTTAGTAAAGAAAGAGCTCTAATTTCTTTCCCAAAAATGGTATACGAAGCTAAAGATTCCCAGGGCACTTTTAAGTGATGCCCACAGAAAATGTTGAGAAACAATTAATTGTTTAAGTATTTAACAATTTCTCTGCTGTCTTCAAGAAAAAGAAGCTATTCATATCGTAAGACTGACCTTTTCCAATTGTACATATGTAACTAACTGTTCTATTAGGAGAGGGTTGTACATTAAGATTTTGACTACCCTGCTTGGAAGCGGTGATCAAAATATTTCATAGCAGTTCCAGGTTGCAAGAGAGGCAATATCTTTCCTTTATTAATAATAAAGTGGTAATGATAAATTGGCTGTAATAGCTATAGGCCTGGCCAAAGCTTTTGATTTACTGAGGCATGATCACAGTACACATGCTGATAAAATTTTTCAATTAGGGACTATTCTTACAGAAAAATTTCAAGATTTATATCAGAATTATTCTCATTTGGAAACCAAATTGGAACTGATAGTAACAATTATCCTGTTTTAAAATAGTTTTATATAGGGCTATCCATAAGTCCAGATTTTGTTTAATATCACCTTCTATCTTCTCGTTTGATAACTAAGGAATGAAATAATCAATTTTATAATAAATGGTGGGCAAATAATAGTTTTGGGTTTTGTGAATACATCTGCTATTGGCAGGAATTAATATCCTACATGGTTAAAGATTTAGAATTGCAGAAATGGTTTTGTTCTTGTAGCAGGTTTAAAATAAACACAAAGAATATATGGAAGCTTTACCTTGTATAAAATATATTGTTATTCTAAAAGATTACCAAAAAATTAAATGCAGTGAAAATGGTAATATAGAATCATAGAATCATTAAGGTAGGAAAAGACCTCTAAGGTCATCAAGTCCAACCGTCAACCCAACACCACCATGCCTGCTAAACCATGTCCTGAAATGCCATATCTACATATTTTTTGAACACCTCCAGGGCTAGTGACGCAACCAGTTCCCTGGGCAGCCTGTTCCAATGTCTGACCATTCTTTCAGGAAATAAATCTTTCCTAACATACAATCTCAACTTCCCCTGATGCAACTTGAGGCCATTTCCTCTCGTCCTATTGCTAGTTACTTGGGGGAAGAGACCGACACCTGCCTCACTACAACCTCCTTTCAGGTAGCTGTAGAGAGCAATAAGGTCTCCCCTCAACCTCCTTTTCTCCAGACTAAACAGCCCCAGTTCCCTCAGCCGCTCCTCATAAGACTTGTTCTCTAGATCCTTCAAGAGCCTCATTGCAACCGCTTCTCATAGGACTTGTTCTCTAGACCCTTCACCAGCCTCATTGCTCTTCTCTGGACACACTCCACCACCTCAAAGTCCTTCTTGTAGTGAGGAGCCTAAAAATGAACACAGTACTCAAGGTGTGGCCTCACCTGTGCTGAACACAGGGGCACGATCGCTTCCCTACTCCTGTTGGCCACACTATTCCTGATACCAGCCAGGATGCCGTTGGCCTTCTTGACCACCTGGGCACACTGCTGGCTTATGTTCAGCTGGCTGTCCACCAACACCCCAAGGTCCCGTTCTGCCAGGCATCTTTCCAGCCACTCTTCCCAAAGCCTGTTGTGTTGCATGGAGTTGTGACCCAAGTGCAGGAACTGGCACTTGGCCTTGATGAACCTCATACAGTTGACCTTGGCCCATAAATCCAGCCTGGCCAGATCCCTCTGCAGAGTCTTCCTACCCTCAAGCAGATCGACACTCCCGCCCAGCTTGGTGTAATCTGCAAACTTCCCAAGGGAGCACTCAATCACCTCATCCAGCTTATCAATAAAGATACTAAACAAGACTGGCCCCAAAACTGAGCCCTGGGGAACACCACTTGTGACAGTTTGTCATCTGGATTTAACTCCGTTCATCACAACTCTCTGAGCTTGGTTAGCCAGCCAGTTTTTTACCCATCGAAGAGTACACCAATCCAAACCATGGGCAGCTAGTTTCTCCAGGAGGATGCTGTGGGAAGCAGTGTCAAAGGCCTTACTAAAGTCCAAGTAGACAACATCCACAGCCTTTTCCTCATCCACTAGGTGAGTCACCTGGTCATAGAAGGAGATCAGGTTGGCCAAGCAGGACCTGCCTTTCATGAACCCATGTTGGCTGGGCCCGATCCCCTGGTTGTCCTTCACATACCCAGTGAGTGCACTCAGGATGAACTGCTCCATAATCTTCCCCAGCACCGAGGTCAGGCCGACAGGCCTGTAGTTCCCATGACCCTCCTTCTGACCCTTCTTGTAGATGGGAGTCACATTGGTGAGCCTCCAGTCATCTGGGACCTCCCCTGTTAGCCAGGACTGCTAATAAATGATGGAGAGTGGCTTGGCTAGCTCCTCCACCAGTTCCCTCAGCACTCTCAGGTGGATCTCATCTGGCCCCATAGACTTGTAAGCATCTAGGTGGCATAGCAGGTCGTTAACTGCTTCCTAGTGGATTGTGGGAGATTTATTATGCTCTCCCTCCCTGTCTTCCAGCTCAGGGGGCTGAATACCCTGGTAATAACTGGTCTGACTGTTAAAGACTGCGACAAAGAAGGCATTAAGTACCTCAGACTTTTCCTCATCCTTGGTGGCAATGTTCCCCCCTGCACCCAGTAAAAGATAGAGATTCTCCTTGGCCCCCTTTTTATTGCTAATGTATTTGTAAAAACATTTTTTGTTATCCCTTACAACAGTGGCCAGCCTGTGTTCTAGCTGGGCTTTTGCCTTTATAATTTCCTCTCTGCACGACCTAACAAGATCCCTGTACTCTTCTTGAGTTGCCTGCCCTTTCTTCCATAAGTGGTAAATCCTCCTTTTTTTCCTGAGTCCCCGCAAAAGCTCCCTGTTCAGCCAGACCTGTTTCCTTCCCTGCCGGTCTGTCTTGCAGCACATGGGGATAGTCTGCTCCTGTGCCTGTAAGACATCCTTCTTGAAGAATGTCCAGCCTTCCTGAACCCCTTTGCCCTTCAGGACTCTCTCCCAGGGGACTCTCTCAAACAGTGTCCTGAACAGTTCAAAGTCTTCCCTCTGAAAGTCCATGGCGGTGGTTTTGCTGACTCCCCACTTTAATTCACCACAAACCGAGAACGCTATCATTTCATGGTCGCTAAGCCCAAGCTGGCCTTCGACCACCACATCTCCCACCAGTCCTTCTCTGTTAGTAAACAGCAGATCAAGCGAGGCACCTCCCCTGGTAAGCCCCCTACCAGAGGAAGGTTAATTTGAGATTTATTTGGGAGCTCAAACTGATTCTTGGAAGAGTAGAATGTATTTGTCACCTTCAATTAAACTAATTTGATGGTTCAATACACTAAACAAAGCAGCAATTAAAGCACTAGGAATAGAGAGTTCTTAATACTTATCCTCTTTTTGGATTATTTTACAGTTTAACACACTTCGTGTCTATCAGTATCTATGCTGTTATATAAATTCATTTGAGAGAAAAACACCCAAAGCATCATTCATCTATCACAATGGACCTCTGACAAGCTAAAGTATTCTGGATTTAGAATAGAGAACCTCTTTGCTTTTTACATTTGCAGTGTAGCCACCCATAAACAGGTTAGAAATAGAGAAGATACGCTGATTTAAGGGGTTTAAACCTCTGCCATTTATGTTGGTAAGAACTCACTGCAGCAAATAATCTGAAGTGTTTTTCTTATCCTTCAAATTTCATCTGAAGACAAGCAATGAACATAGTCCTGTCAGTATCAAGGGATAGGAATAAATTATTTAAGAAAAACAGTGACAGAAAATCAGGGCTGAGAAACCTTGCAAAGTCTTTCTTCAGACCACCATCATTTATTTCAATTTTTCAGATGAAGTTGTTTTTACAGGAGCAGCCTAATGTCTTTTAACTTAAATTTTGCTTAGTCTTGCAGATGAAAACACTCTCCACGTCTGTGGTCAAAGCTACGAAACAGAAAAATATCAAAACAGAGGCATTCTTGGGTATGAGAAATCTTCAAAGTAAATGGATGAAGATTGTTCTGAAACTGCCCAAGAACACCTGCAGATTCTGCAAAACAGCTGGGGGACTCACTCTAGAGGAGACGAGAAGGCTGTTTTTATGTCATAGGAACATGTGATAACGGCACCTATAACACAGATAAGGGCCTTTGAAGATGGAGTACCTCAGTTAAAGGTGGAACAGAGGAGAAGCATCTCTTTTTGCAACTCTTCTTCTTCTTCAGGTCTTTATTATTGAGTTGCGTAAAAAATGGACAGATGGCAGCTGTGCCGTTATGTATTTCCTGGTCTCATGGTGGATCTTTTGTTTTACAGGCTATGAGGGAAGACAGGACTTTAATAAGCAGCAATAAGCAGGTCTTATGCTTACACAGAAGTAATCCAAAAGAATTAAAAAGAATGTGTAAGAAAGTATAATTTAGAGGGCTTTATGAAGGGCTTTGCAGGTTAATCAGTCTATTTGATTCTGGCGGAGTCTGGCTCCATCTATTCTATACCACCTGCTGTAGGCAGAAGAAGAACTCCAGTAGATTTACCAGACATGATTGCCTTTTACAAGAAATGTGCCTCTCCTGGACTTTCTTGGCATCCTGTCATGGCAGGAGATCACAATTATTGATCTGGAGCATTGTGTGAATAGGACAGCACTCAGTGCAGTGGACAAAGTGCTGACTGAACCCTTAAAAGTCTGGGCTAATCCAGTAGTTTAGGCAGAGATTTTGGGTTATGTGTTCAGCACAGATTCCCCAAAGCTAGCCAGACCTAGCTTGTGATCCTCCTTTGGAAGAGGAAGCCAAACTGCTCTGGAGCATTTAGTACCCTGATCATTGTGAATCACTGGTATGAATTAGGAATTGCCGTACTTCTAAGAGAAAGGAGTATCAGAATGACTTTGGAGGGATTTGCAGTCCCCATAATTACTGCATCCTGACTTTCATTGATCAGGGCATGCCTTATGAGTCTAAAGGGCAAAGTAACTGAGACCTGGGAAAGGTAAGCACCAGTATTTGATGATGAGAATAACCTTCTTTAAGGGATGGATGTTTCAGAGCAGTCTCTGAGTAGAGGAAGGGCTTTAAGCAAATATTTCTGCTGCCGGAATGTAGGGCAGATTAGAAGCCTCACAAGACAATACAGAGTATTGAGGAAAACGTTTATTTTCCTAAAGCATATGCTGTTATTTTGACTTCTACTGTTAATTCGTACTTATTTTTGGAAAGGATGTTATACTGGCTGAAGGAAGGGGTTAAAAGGGATTTTAATAGAAGTGGCATTACCTAATAGTTGCTGTACATTTAAAAAACTGATAGTGCTTATCTATTGTCTAAATTAACTGAAGCAGAGAGTCTTGCATCTCCGTACAAAGGGGTTAGTTCCTGATAGGGGCTGGGAGTCGCCTAGAACCGGTCAAGACCGACCCTGCTGTATGGATGGGAGCTAGGAGAGAACTGAGTTTGCACAGAAACAAAGGTCAATCAGCGGACACCGTGATGAAGAGGATGGACCTTCATCTTGGGACCCCCGACGACCACCACTAGGAGGCACTGTGCAAGTGCGACTGGGAGGAGTATATGGAAATTATTTCTCGGAACTGATTTTGATATTCAATGAGAATAGATGCATATGTATAGGTGTATTGGGAAATCTAATGAATATGTAATATTTGATTGTATAAATTGAAGAGACACGTTGTTGCTCGGTGAGCATGACTTTGGTGGGACGACTACCCCCCGTGCTGCCCAGCACTGAATAAACATACCTACTTTACAATCTTACAGATTGTGGAGTCCATTTTCCACACGTCAAGCTGGTGAAAAATTGGACTTTCTAGCTATTGCTGGAGAATAGGTGGTCTTTGCAGGCCTAATATATATAGAAGTTCTTCTAACTGTCTTCTCTGTTTCCATTTTTTTGTTGTGTATGACATACCTTTTTCTGAACAGATGTCTTACAACTTCTTTATATGCGGATAACCTTTGGCTTTTGTATTTGTCTGCTTTATGATATTTCACAGACACAAAGTTGTTGTATCTTGTTCCCTTCAACCTGCGTTTGCAAGTAACTTCTTGTCTGTGGGAATCATAGAGTGGTAAGGGTTGGAAGGGACCTTAAAGATCATCTGGTTCCAACCCCCCTGCCATGAGCAGGAACATCTTCCAATAGACCAGGTTGCTCAGAGCTCCATCCAACCTGGCCTTGAACACTTCCAGGGAGGGGGCAGCCATAGCTTCTCTGGGCAACCTGTTCCAGTGTTTCACCACCCTCATGGTGAAGAATTTCTTCCCAATATCCAATCTAAATCTGCCCTCTTTTACTCTACAGCTATTCCCCCTTGTCCTATCACTACACACCCTTGTGAAAAGTCCCTTTCCATCCTTCCTCCAGTACCTCTTGCTGTGAAGGAACCCAAAGTTATACAAGCAATAGGCCTCAGGATCTTTTTAACATGCAAGGGCTGTGTCTTAGCCTGCTTCTTGAGATATTCTTATCTCAGTCACGCAGGGCTTTTAGCTCCACATACAGATGGTGGGTGACTGAAAAGGCATGAAGATCTCCGCAAATATTTTAGATGCATAAGTTTTATTGTTTTCTGTTGGAACTGGGTATGCAAAAAAAATCAGTGAATTGGATGCTCTAAGATTCACAAGAAACTTGGCCAAAATTATCTACCACAGCAAATTACCAGCGGCAGTGGAGTCCCCACTGCTCCATCTGTCTAGGCTTGTGACTTCTCACTATTCTCAGGCCCTCCAAAATACTCTCAGATGTTCCGTTTAAAAAAACATGGACAACTTTCCTTCCTAGTCCCTTGAAAACCTTGTACATTGTTTATATAAGATGAGAAGCTGCATAAGGACAGGTCCAGGGACTGATGAGCTGTGTGTCTCCACAATGTCCCTTAGCCACTGTCATTCCAGGGTTCCTTGGGCATATCAGTGACCTCAATGAGGAGGTGAGACAGTCTAAACCTATATTAAGTATATCCCCTTATAACATTTAGTAATAACTGGGTCTTCCTTCATGCCAATAAGAGTGATTATTTATCGTGTTTTAGTTCTCATTATTATTCATGTATTTCTCTGACTAAAGGCAACATTTTCCCTAAGTAGACTGTGAATTTCCTGATAAAACTAGCTAGACTTAGTTCTTTATTATTCCTGCATGTCTTTGTGGCTGGTCCTGTCTCTTTTGGCTCAGAAAGGATGATTAATTATTCTACTTGATCTTCACTTATCATGGGAGTACTATGTAAATTATTTTTAAAATGTCCTGTTTTAGATTTCATTATTTATCTTCAACATAACCTGAGTATTGTGAAATACGAGAAGTGCATGCCTTTCTAACACACTTCTTAGATTTGAAAATTTAACATGTATTTTTGTTAAATGTCTTGTGACCTCTTGTTTACTTTGTCTGTTAGCAATATATTTCTATGCCTGCTAAAATAATTGTCCTGTCTTCTAACTAGCAGCTTACTGTCATTAGTGTCTGAAAATGTATTCCTTAACATTTTAAAACATGCAGTTAGAATTCAAGAGGCAGAAATAACAAAGATCCTTTCTATCTTGCATGTTGTATGTATATACTTTTTTGTTTTTCCAAGAGTGGAGCAAAACTCTTTTCTTTGATGAGATCTGTGGGCCACATGTATTTGTTTGAGTCTTATTTGTGGGAAATTTCAGTCATGTGAATAGAATTTTGAGTCAGAGAAAAGAACATACGGCATGATGGAGAGCTCCAGTATACCTTGGAGAGTCATGGCTTCACTATTGAAAGTTCATTTTGACCAGTGTCTGATGTTTTCCTAACTTCTCATCTATGAACGTGCTCTAGCCTATTCTGTTCCCTGGAGGGCTGTTTCAAGTTGGTCACATTGTGCCCCTTCAATATAATGCCTTCTGTCATTGCTGTACTAATAGCGTGTATTGCTCCTTGCAGACAGATACATTTTCTTTTTTGCCCCAATAAAGAATAACTTATGCATCAAATGTTTATTGATTTATTTATCAAGTTGAAGATACAGGAGTAAAATCAGAGAGTTTGCAAGATATTTGCATTCCTTTATTCTGCAGCTTTCAACTTGAAATATTACAAAATTATGTATTCCAGTGAGGATTTGTAGTAGCTAAACAGCATGCCCAAGAATTTCTCAAAAATTTTTAGTTTTCAAATTTTTCTTACTGTCATTTTTTAAATTTTTGTTGAATTTGGTTACATAATGTTTCTGAAAAATAATGCTTGTCTCAATAGTATCCATCTTTTCTGCACTAGTTTTACTCTTTTCAAGAATCTCTCTCAGTAAAATAAATACACTGCCTGTTGTTTGTTCCTTGTTGGAAGGAGAAAGTCTTCTGAATTCACAACGAATGCACATTCAGAACTGTTACTTTTACCGCTTCCTGCATTATCTAATGGTGTAGTAGTTATGAAAGTAGTTCTATGTTTAGCACCTTTTCATCTGTTTTCTTAGAATAGTTTGTGCATTTTAAATTGCTTATGCACTGGATAAAATCAAGAAATATTCTGTAAGAGAGCCAGGAGACCTCGTCTATCCTCTTTAACTCACAAATCCTAGGGCAGAATTATACTCCACATGATTTGCTTACTATCAGGTCCTGTGAATTTTGTACTCCTGGCCACTCCACAATTGTGTTTCAAAACCTCCTTCCTCAGTGTCCTTCTCATCTGGAAAGTGTTGCTGTGGGATTAGATCTCTCATTTGTTTAGTAGGTGTTTTAACTACTAGGTTACAACCGAAAGATAACAAAGATGGACTGGACTGACTTCAGGGACACAAGAAATTTCTCCTGGATGACTAAGCAGGTCCATTATCAAGACCAAGAATATTCTTCTAGTCTCTTGAGTTAGCTGAGGCTAAATAACTCTGGAGAGACTATCCTGCTCCTGCCCTCCAAACTCTTTTTGCAGAAGACAGAATCTCAGGTTTTCCCCTTAGCAGGGTTTTGCTTTTGTGTAACTTTATACTTGTTTGGATAATTAAATAAGGTTTCCTGCCATGAGATAATTATGCTGTCACAGTCCCCATTAGTCAGAAATTTAGTTTGTCTTGTCTGATGTGGCAATTGTCTGAGCATTTGAAGAGGCAGACAAGAGTCTGAGCATAGCATGATGAGAAAAGCTGGAAGGAAGTAGAAGCCTCCACATGCATTAGATGGAAGAATTCCTCACGGCATGTGTCAGAACACCAGGTACCCCACTGTGGGCAAGGGAAAATGATGGCACCCAACAAACTTGTGTGTGCCACTTCAAAAGTGTGATATAAACTTCAGTCCAATTTGAAGTTCAAGGAAGTGAAAAAAGGAAGCTTAGATGGAAAATGAGGTCTATGTGTAACAGACATTTTACTTACATTATAGGTCATATCTCTTGGTGCTCTAGTGAAAGGTGGACTGGGAGGCCCTACTTGTATTCAGAGACACAGGTCTGTCTGCCTCCTCTGTAGACTGGAGTACGTCTGGACTATAGTCCTCTCTTCTCCATGTCTTTCTGAGTGATTTTTTTTCTCTACCTACTGCATTAAAAAAAAAAAAAAAAGGTGGGTTAGTTATTTTTTCCTCCACAGCTCTAGAAAAGAAAACAAACCCAAAACATTTTGGATGGACTTGCTACCCTGTAGGTTGGGGAATCCAGCTCCAGCAGCTGTTATGCTGTCTCTGACACACAGGCCCAAGTCACTTTCTTTTCTGAAGTCACATCTTGCAAACCCTCTACATGCAAAATTAGCATGCATCAGGAAAATCCCTCTACCTGCAAAATGGACACGGATCAGGAAGCATCTTTAAAATAAGTGATTGCAACTCCAGAAAAGATTAGCTATGAAGCAAGATTTCTTGACCTACTTTGAGGGAGAAAAGTTGAACCAGTAAACTGAAGAATGAAGTAAAGGAATGGCAGATCGATAAAGGCACTGCAACCCACTTCTGACTAAAGCAATTTGGTACACCAATTTCTGAGCTTTAAAGAGGACAGCAATAAAAAACAATGGCAAGCAACCACTGCGATACTAGAAAAATGAATCTGGTAAGTAATTGCATGACTTTTTGAAAAGTAAGAGCTAGTGACTTTCTTCTGTCCCTCTTGTCAAACTGCTTGGCTAAACAAAACAGTGGATCTTGTTATTCTCTCTTTAAACTGTTATCTAGTCTACATGTTAATTCTTAGGAAATTCTGAGGTTTCTTCCTCCAAGGTGTTTGTAACTGGAGCAGATGATAGGCACAGATGGCTGCAAATTCAGCTTTTCAGGCAGACTTTCTTGCTTGGGTGAATGAATGAGTCTGCAGGTAACATTTATGGTGGTCTCTTACTTTCCTCTCCCAGAGGAGCAGAAATATTGCTTACACATCAGCAGAAGCGAGGAGCTCTTGGGCAGCAGGAGGGGAGCACTCAAGTGCTCCGTTTGCCATGAAAATGATTCCCTGCTGGTGTCTGAAAGACAGGGTAGGTGATCTGTGACTTAGACTTGTGTTTGAACTTGTCATGTTTCCTACACGTTTCCCGAGCCGCGAGACCATGCAGTTGCATTATTACACTAAACAGTAGCACAGGAATCGCACAGTGGGCTATGAACAAAGTCTCTCTCAGACATTGGAATTGAAATATATCTTTGGGGTAACACAGGTGCATGTCACAAAAAATGTGACCTTCAATTGCCGTAGTGTAAACAGGGATCACATGGAGGGAGAATTGTATTTGTTTCTACAGACAGCCCTGGTTTATGCGACTTGATGCAGCATCAAATGTATCCAGCAAAATTTCAAGGTCCAAAAGCATAAAAGTGTCTGGCCTGTGTACAAGCCTTAAAAATCAGCCCCTACGTTTTATTTAAAGGTGGCAGTCATCAGGGATAAGCCGAGACAATAATATAATTAAGAAAACATGATTAGTGAGCAACTTTTACTGTTTAATTCAAAGAAATGGAAGAATGAGCAAAGTAACAACAGCAGGAAAAAGAGACAGTGGTCCACCCCAGCACCCCAGCAGGCTGTCAGCTAATTTAGGATGGAAATTAAGGAACTGAAACAAGAGGCAGCCTCATCATTTGCTAAGCTTGTGAATTCAATCACAGAAATAAAGCAAATCTTAATAAAAACAGATGAAGGGGCAGACTAACTGGAGCAGCTAATAGGAGAAAGAGAATGGAAAGGCGTATTGATTCTTTTTTATTGAAGCAAGAGAGACAATTGTGCATAAAATGTTCTAACTTCTGAAGCTGATTAAGAATGAATAATATAGAGATTTATGAGTAATCAGAGGAATAAAATTATTCAATGCTAGAATTCATACCTTTATTTTTAAATTAAATGCTAGAAGTAAATGAGAATTTTGATTGCATGCCAGCACAAACCCAAAGGGCACTGATCTGAAGGAGATAGTCTTTTGTAGGTGTTGTGTGGATGACAAAACTTGTGAGTTCAGTTTAGTCTCAATTAAAATGTTTAATTTGCTAGAAGTTTTCTTAGACTGCTGTACTTCATTTTATATATTAAAAAATTTTTAGTTATCTGTAAGTGAAAAAATTGAACATATTTCTTTACTGTACTGCAGGGTTATCTACAGATCTCAGCCAACATGGAGGAAAAGGGAAAGAAGCCTGGATAGATTGTAATTTGTGCTATAATTGAATAAACTTCTGGGAATGTACATTGTTAATATGCTTACAAGAAGTGTTTTGGCACATTTTAAGATAGATGTAATAAAACTGAAATTTATGTTTGTGATGTAGTTGGACATGTGCAGCATGCTTTCAAAACCTTTCTAGAAAAAAAAAATTAAATATTGCATTGATACTTATGCATATCCCAAGGTCTTGCTGTTAGTCATTTAGAGCTGAATGGAGGTGATATTCTGTTCTGAATATTCTTTTTCCTAATACGTATAAGGTTGGGACTTGTGTTTTTCACAGTTCTAACCAGAAGTATTGAATATATTACCAACTGATGTAACAAGCCATATTGCTGTTCTCTAATTCACTTTACAGAAAATATTGTGACCTGGCTATTCTTGGCTAGCTGTTTTATCTAAATGCTATTTCTTCTAACTGATTTTTTTCTTGAGTTATACATTTTCAAGATGCCTCAAAACATTTAAAAACTACTGCAGAGGTATATGTCTTATAACTCTGGGGGTTTCTTGTGGTGTTGTAATCTTTTTGTTTTATTTTTGATTTTAGATGGGAAGAGTACAAACATAATAGCAAAGGAATCCCAGAAACAAAAGGAGGAGGATTCCTGGTATTCTCACTCCCCTACAGTGCACATGTTGGAAAACACCGGGATACTGATGGGCATGCAATAGTACTGAAATTGCATTAAAAAGAAACAACAGGAGCATATGTTCCTTCTCATATAAGATCTTGGGAACCTCCTGGAGGAGCATTCAGGACTTAATGTATCCTTCTCAGGCAATGCTTGTGAGCTATTGTTTCACATGCATCTCATACACCTTTTAAATTATTATCCTGGGATTATGTCCAGTCTTATCATTTTTTCTCTCTCCTTGTAAAGCACTATTTGGGGAGTCAGACACCTTTTAAAGATGCAGAACAGCTGTGATAAGTGTCATATCTAGTGAAGGTGAAGGGTTTAACTTCCTTTTGCCTGCAGACCCAGTGGCAGTAAAACACTATAAAACATCCATGGAAGCGACTTTGTTAAGGTTACAAAAGCAAACTACAGCTTTTAATTAGCAGGAATAAACAGTATTTTCACTTGATTCTTGCTGAATGCAACAGGGGTTTGGCTGTGGTGTTCTTTTCCAGTGTTGCAAGTCTTTTATATAAGGAAGTTTGTTTCAGTTTCCAGCTATCTCAAAAATTTTCTTCGCAAAGTGAAGGAAGCTGGGAAATGAAGGTAGATTCCCCTGTGCCTTTGGGAAAGGGATCTTTTTTTTTGTTAACTTTTTCTGTCCAAACGAATATTGCTTGTTTCCTGCATGCTTTCAGTTTCTACCAGGTGATAAGTGCTCCGCATTTAAGCCCAGTAGCTGAAAGGACTTTCATTTGTGCTACTCCACAAAGACTAAAGTTCTCAAATGCATCTCCTCTTTTTACTGGTCTTGAGGTGAAAATGTTTAACACTAGTAATAGAAAGAGGCCTTAATTATTGTCCTAATTAGGGTCAAAAAATATTCCTGGCGAAAAAAGATTTATGTGAACACAACTTGGCAAGTTCCAATGGTATGTGGTTGGATCATCATGGCTAATTTGTCAGTTAAAGTAACTATAACCACAGAGTGAAACTTCGGAAAAGTTGTCCGTTGTTTTATAAGTATAATCTTTTCCTCTATTGCTACTTCTCTCATAATATTTTGTAGCTCCTTTGTTACACATAAGAACCAAAATAAGACAGGTAAAGCAAAGGAAAAGGCATTTCTGCTGTTAGATTTGTAAGAAATAAAATAGTAAATGCAGTGGAAATCTTTGGGGAGGGGGAAGTCAGTTACTGATGCAGCAATGCTGATTGCTGAAAGTGAATGTGCACTGCTATTCCTCTACTGAATCTGGAATTGTGTTTATTTGTATATGCAGATTGGGCAATTTTCAGACAATCATGCAGGCAAACATCACTTTCTAAAGGTAACTCATTTCCATGAGAAATTTTGGGAACCACACACACCAATTTTGAAAACCAGGTCCAGTATGTACAGACCTTTGTGCAGGGCAATCTTACCTTTTAGTATTTCTAGGGCTTTATCAAATTAACAAACACAATTTGTACAAACAGAGTGGGCTTGACGTCCTCACAAGTGACTGTCTTTGGCCACTTTCTTAGATGTTATTAAATCACAGAATCACAGAATTTAGTCCACAGAGGTCCCTTCCATGTTTTCCTTGAGTACCTCTTTGCTCCTCCCAGGAGCTTTGAACTGCTCTTTAGTGGAAGCATGAGATTATGGCTAGATTATGCATTACACCGTTACACCACAACAAATTTAAGCCATCATGTTATTTCTAGTTGCCTATTGCTAGTCTGGCACTTTTCTCCTCCGCTCTGTCTGGGCAGTGGGTACAAGATTTTGTGCAATCAAGGAGGGAGCCACATCGGTGACCTCATCTGGAGTGGACTGAACCTGGCAAAAATACCACCCTAGAGAGTGTTTAGCTTACCTCAGTAGTTAGGATGAATTTAGGTACTTGAGTGACGTATGAACCAGGCAGGAGGAGAGAAATAAGAACCTGGCAGCAAGGAGGAGGACAAGACAGCCCATTTTTTGCAGCAGAGCTGATTTCTGTTAGTTGAAATTTCTGCGAAACTACTGTAAGAAAACTTTGAAAATGTTGGGAAACTGCTGAACAGCAGGTTCTGAACAGAAGCCATGGCTGTCTGAGTGCTGACTGGGTTGGTAACAACTGCTTTACCCAACATGGTTCAGTGAGTCTAGCATACGAATAGTGTTTGCTTATCATTTAAGGAAATGTTTATCAGTGGCTATCAAATTATTAATTAAAAAGTAACAGAACGTGTGACATGGTCAGAAGACTGTGGAAAAAAGCTGGCATAATAATCATATAATGTGTTCAGCATTTAACAGAGATATCTCTGGGTGTCATGCAGAACAAAAATACTGGAGCGAGGCAGAGAAGTAAGTAGAATAAGACACTAACATAACATAACAAAATTGTAGTTATGTTGCATTTGCTATCCTTTGATGCTACATTAGGAAAAGAAAAGATGGAATCTAGAAAATACTTCTGAAGTAAACTGTGACAGAAAGTAACCTCATCTCCTGTTCTACATGAGTAGAAACTCGTGTTTTCTGTATGAGATGGAGCTGCATCTATAGTCAGACTTAGCAACACTGTGTCTCAGCAGAGTCCTAGATTTTTAAAATGTTTTAATTGCAAATGTTATATTTGCTAAAGTGTATGTTTGACTATGCACAGCTGCAGCCAGGTAGACGATAAGAAAAAAACGTAGGAATCTTCCCCGTTTGGCTCTACTGAGTACAGCAGTGGTCACTGCAATGAACCCCTCGTTGTGAAGGTGTCACAGAATGGTGGAAGTGTTGTCTCAGTGCCACAGGGGCAGGGATTACCTTTTCCAGTTTTTTCCAACTATATGTATCTCTGTTTCCTGAAAATTGCTGCCTTAACCTCCCACTGTTACCCTTGCACAGAAAAATCTTGCTACCTTGGTTTCCTGTTGTCATCTTAATGTAGCTACCTGTGATCTTTGCTGCTTTCTTCAGATGAGAACATAACTGATGCTTTTGGTATTGTAGGAAGGCTCAAGTTGGGGCAGCTGCTCTTATTATTACTTCTAACTCAAGACAGGGTACAAACCAAGCTCTGCTGGTATGCAAACCTAATGAATCAATCTGCTGCATTGTTTCATTGAGCTTTGTTTCCTGCTGATTTAGCCTGTGGCTAATTGTTGAAATATGCTCTCTGCCACCTCTTTAATGTTATTTACTTCTAAAAGGAAGTCTAAATTTTCCATTTGGTTTCTTTCCATGAGTTAAACACCAGGTTTTTCCCACTCACACTAATAATTCAGGTTGTAGAGGGATGTGTTTCAACAGGATCATCACACATAGTTTTAAATTTAAGAGTTGCAGAACTCATGACTTCTGTAGTATGACAGTTTTAGGCCTTGTTGTTCCTAAAAATCTGGTTAATCTGAACAAGAACTTTCCTTTAATTAGCTTTATTTACTTTTCCTTATAATGAAACATCTAAAGGACCAGTAGTCTGCAATTTTACATGGTCTGAGGGAAGGTACTACAAACTGTTCCTTCTGAGACAGTGCTAGTATTGCAGGATGTAGTAGTATTACACCACTGCCATCCTTGGGAAGTGTGATGGCAGCTAAACTTGCCTGTTTTGTTGAAGTGCTGCCATTACTTCTAATATTTTTGATTTGTCCCTTTTTTTAATTAGGCTAGCATAGAAATTATCAAGGTGATGAAGTGGTGAGCAGCACTTGAAAATGTCATCTGGTTGCTTCATAGTAACAGTTGAGTGAGGATTTTACAGAATCACAGAATGGTAGGGGTTGGAAGAGACCTCTGTGGGTCATCTAGTCCAACCCACCTGCCGAAGCAGGGTCACCTACAGCAGGCTGCAGAGGACATTGTCCAGGCGGGTCTTGAATATCTCCAGAGAAGGA